>ERZ827488.379-NODE-379-length-69471-cov-4.944220_pt1 | contig 69471 bp, 89 predicted proteins | sample MGYA00519771_ERZ827488 | MGnify/ENA primary metagenome ERZ827488 (study PRJEB31778, sample SAMEA3449323) | human gut metagenome | biome: human gut; feature: human-associated habitat; material: faeces | place: United Kingdom | collected 2010/2012 ... | reverse complement strand
TGCATGTGTTAAGCACGCCGCCAGCGTTCATCCTGAGCCAGGATCAAACTCTCATTAAAAATTTGTCCCGGGTTCAGATATGACTCTGGTCATTATCTATACCCTTTACTGTTCTTGGTTTGTATCAGACTTGCGTCTGTTACGTTCTTTTTGAAATTCTTTATTTGGAATTTCAGGGTTGTCATGTTGTTAATTTTTCAAGGTTCTTTGTTGTCGAACTCATCAGCGACAACTTCTATATGTTATCACATTCAGTGTTCTTTGTCAACAACTTTTTTAATTTCTTTTTTGATGTTCTGCATGCTTTCCAGATGAGAATCATCATGAAATATGTAAGTTGTGATCTTTGTTCGTTCGGTGTTTCGTACCGCGAACAGTTGATATAATACTAAATCAGACGTCAGATGTCAACACTTTTTTTGACATTTTTTGCATTTTTTTTTATGCCTGAAAAAAGCCCCAAATATGGCTGTTATACTTATATATATAACTGTCCATATTCAGGGCTTCCGTCTGATATTCTCTATCTGTATATATTAAAACTTCTAGTTATTCTGGGTCAAATCTTCTGTCTTTGCTTCCAGAGTTGCTTTTACAGTTTTCTTAACATATTCGCCTTTTTCATTTCTGTAGAATTCGATCTCGATCTCATCGCCAACCTTTCCACTTGCTATTTGGCTTTGAAGATCTGTACTGTCTGAAATATCATTTCCATCAATACCTACAATGATATCACCTGTAAGAAGTCCGCATTTCTCTGCCGGAGATCCTTCACTTACCGAATATACATATACTCCTTCCGGCATATTCAGTCCTTCTGCATATTCAGATGTGATATTTTTAACGGTTACACCAAGATAGGTTGATCCTGATTTGGTTGTACTCTTGCCTGCAAGAATATCGTTGATGATATCCTGTATATCGGATATAGGAAGTGCGTAGCCCATTCCTTCTACTGTACTGTCTACATATTTCGCTGTGTTCATACCGATCAGTTCGCCCTTCATATTTACAAGAGCACCACCACTATTACCAGGGTTGATAGCTGCATCAGTCTGAAGAACCTTTACAGTTCCGTCATCTACACTGACTTCACGGTCAAGAGCACTGATATATCCTACTGTTACCGACTGTCCATATCCAAGCGCGTTACCAATAGCGATACATGGATCTCCGGCTCTTAAGTTCTCGGATGAACCGATTGTGATCTCTTTGATCTGACTTAATGTGTCGTCCTTGATCTTCTTTAACGGAACGGTTACAACCGCTACATCATTTGATTCGTCATAGCCTTTTACTTCTGCACCGGCTGATTCACCATCTATAAATCCTGCTGATAATTCTTTTGCATCCTTTACCACATGATAGTTCGTCAGGATATAAAGGCTTGTTTCATCTTTTCCGATTATGATACCTGAGCCTGCTCCTGACTGCTCCTGCTCATAGGTATCAAACCAGTACTGATATGTTGTTACATATGTTCCTGTTATGGATACAATGGATGGCATTACAGTTGCACTTACATCTGCTACACTGTAGTCACCGGTGCTTCCGGATGCATTTGCATCGAGCAAAGCGGAGCTTGTAGTTGTATCTGATCCGATCTGAACCGTCTGATTTTCTTTCTTTAAGAACTTATCGCTTCCATACCGGACACCCTGGAAGACACAGCCTGCAACCAGTCCGAAGACAACTGCCGCAGCTATAGTCGTCGCTACCTTCTTTCCTGTACTTCTTCCACCGTTTGTTTTCTTCATTTCTTTCTTAGCTTTTTTATCTGCTTTCTTCTTTGCCGAGCGTACCATCTTTTCTGATTTTTTCTTTTCCTTCTCAGCAGCCTTCTGCATTGCTTTATTTACATTTTCGGAATAACCATTCATATTCTGCGTGGAAGCACCTGTACCCTGTGCAGCATTTCCTGATGGATTCGTGTAAGCTGATGTATAGCCGGTCTGGCTGTTATATCCTGCATGCTGATTGCTGGAGTAAAATGCACCGCCAAAATACATATTCTGTCCCGGTGTTCCATGATACATACTACTCTGTGCATTCTGCCGGTTATATGCATTTGCGTTCTGTTCTGCACCAGTCTGTCCATATACGTTGCTGCTTCCATAGTTCTGTCCATAGGAGCTATTCTCATTCTGCATATTCATCTGTTCCGTCGTCTGTTCGGAAGCTGTCTGTGTCTGTTCCTGTGTTTGGCTTTCTGAGTCGAACTGACGATCCTGTTCTTCTCTAAAATTCTCATCCATAATCAATCATCCTTTCTTTCTATGTAACAGCAGCTTTCTTTTGTTTACTGCTCTCTTTCTTATTTACAGGTTATACTATAATCTGTAATTGTGTAAGAAGTGTGTTTTCCATGTAGAAGAAATGTGTTTTTCGTGTATAAAAATTTTGAACAACTTACATTTATTTATGCTTGACTTCATATGGAAATTGAAATACAGTTTTTTATGACAGATTACAGAATGATTTTTGTGGTATGCAATATTTTTACATATATTATATAGAAATTGAGGTTTTAACTTATGTTCCGAGTATGGGGTAAAATAATGAAGGATAACCGGCTGATAAAGGATACGGTTGTCTGTATAGATGATGCGTCTTTGACACGAACAAAAAAGGTATACAAAGCATTAGAGGAAATGTGCTATGAATTTGATCTTGCAAAACCGATCTGGCTGAAGAAAAATCAAAATGATTTTATTCTCCACGCAAGAACACGTTTCAATCATGATAATTTCGTGGAAGCGATTGAATTCGACTATCTGGATTTTCAGGTTATTGAAGAGGATTATTAATATGTTTACTGTAAATGATATTGGAAAAAATTATAAAAAGAAAATGGTACTAAATCATATCTCCCTGCAAGTTGCACCCGGTGAATGTATCGGGCTTCTGGGAATCAACGGTTCCGGAAAATCAACGCTGCTTGGTATTCTGTCCGGCGGACTCCGACAGGATCATGGCACTTATTCTTTTGACAAACCGGATAATACGGTCAGTTTTCTTCCACAGGAAAATCCACTGATTCCGGAGCTGTCCGGTCTGGATAATCTGAAGCTCTGGTACTCCGGCAGATCTGCCGAGCTAAACAGCACCTACAGCCTCTCTATCTTAAAAAAACTCGGTGTAGATGCTTTTCTTCATCAGAAGGTAAGTACAATGTCCGGTGGTATGAAGAAACGTCTGAGCCTTGCTATCTGTATGCTGGAGCGACCGGATCTTTTATTACTGGATGAACCACTTGCTGCGTTAGATCTTCTCTGTAAAAAAGGAATTCTGGACTATCTGAAGGAATATACCGGTAATGGAGGCAGCATTATCGTTGCAACACATGAAGAAGATGCGCTCTCCATCTGTAATCGCATCTATATATTAAAGGATGGTTTACTGCAGGAAGCAAATGGTGCAGATTACGCAGCCATGCTTCGTGCCTGATTCAGATTGGATGTGAATGTTCTTATGTTTTTTCGATTATTTCTAACAGACCTTAAAAGAATAAAGCAGCGGTTTCTTCCGCTTGTCCTGATCACTCTCATTCTGGCGGTCGGACTCTCTGTCGTCGTTCTGCTGTCAAACCGGTTATTATATAATGAGCAGACCATCGAACCGGTCAATGTCGGGCTGGTTGCCGATGCATCTTCTCCTTATGCCAAGATGGCATATTCTATGGTAAGTGAAATGGACAGCTACCGGGCTACCTGCCGTTTCATCGAGATAGCTTCCGAAGATCACGGCAAACAGATGCTTGAAAACGACGAAATCAAGGCGTTGATCATCATTCCTGATAATATCATCAACAGCATTATATACGGAGAGGACAATCCGATCACAGTCATTTATAATCAGGATGGTACTTTAGATACTTACACTCTAAATGAGGTATTCAAATCCACCTCATCAATGCTTGCTACTGCACAGGCTGCAACTACGATCATTTATCAGGGAGCAATGGGGCTCCCGGATACTGCACTGGATCAAATTGCAACGGATGCCGATAATCTCTACATGGATTATGTTTTATCCAGAACAGAGCTTTATATCAGAGAAGACTTACAGCTTACCGGAGCTTATACCCCTTATCAGTATTATATAGTATCCGGGCTGCTGCTTCTGCTGTTCTTCAGCGGAATCGTCTTTTTATCTTTTATAAAAGGGAATTCTGATACATTACGTCTTCGTCTGAAGCTTCACGGAATCACCGGAGCGCATATTATAATCAGTCAGTATCTGACACTTACGATCACATTATTTATGATCTATACGATACTGTTCTTTAGCTGTATGACCGGAGGTACGATCGGTCATTTTGCCCCTTTGCAGTTTCATATATCGGGATTCTTTGCCGGAATACCCGCGATCCTGTTTATCGGATTCGTTATCCTGCTGATCGGGTATCTGCCAACCGGATATTCCGGAGCATGCCTGCTGTTATTTTTGACAGCTTTCTTACTGGCTTATATCGGAGGCGGTATTGTTCCGGTCAGACTTCTGCCTGACTTCATCCAGAATTTTGCTGAACATACCCCGTATTATCAACTGTTAAACCACTTATGTAATGGCTTTTACCATTAATCGATGAAAGGACAACTGCTTATGCTGTTACGTCAATACAGAATCCTGTTAAAACGGACTTCAAAAAAATTCATCAATCTTCTGTTGCTGCTGATCATTCCGTTCACGGCATTCTATGTAAAAAATCTGCCGATGGAAGAAAAAAGCACGGTATTCATCTGTGGATATTATATGGAAGAATCAAACAGTTACCTGGCACAGGTGGAGCAGGAGCTCTCCGGACATCAGGACTGCTTTACTTTCGAGAAATGCAGTTCTAAGGAGGAATTAAAGGATCAGGTTGCATCCGGGCGGTATGACTGTGGATTTGCGTTTGACAATGGATTTTCTGACGCATTTATACATGATATCAAGAACTGCCACATTCGCTTATACACTTCCCCATCTTCGATGTTCCAGTCAATTTTTTCCGAAACATTATTTGACCGGCTGTTGGATGCTTTCTCGCCGGCTATTGCCGTCAACTATCTGGCATCGAATTCTGCCACAAAAGACTTTTATCGGAGTTCTTTCCAGTCATATCTGGAAGATCAATACAGAAATTATATGAACAGTGATTCTGTCTTCCGGTTATCTGTCAATAATACAGGAGCCTACCACGGAACAACCGACCGCGTAGATCTGTTCCCGGTTCATGCATTTACCGGTTTTCTTCTGTTCTTATCTTCTCTGGTCGGTTTGCTGGTCTATCTAAAGGATCAGGATGAACACATCTATGACAGAGTATCCAAACGGAAAAGACTGCGTTTCTGTCTGACCGGTATTCTTGCTAATATAACACCGGTATGGCTGGTCAGTGTAGTTACGCTCTACTTATATGAGCAGCCGGAAGCCATCCTGCCATTTCTGTTAAAGATGTCCGGATATATACTGCTGTGTCTGCTGTTCACTTTTATCTGTCTGCTTATCTTCCGACATTATAAGCGGTTTGTATCGGCTCTGCCGGCTCTTGTGATCTGCACTTTGATTTTCTCGCCGATCTTCCTGCATCTGGAGGATTATGCGCCGATCCTGCGGTATCTGTCCTACCTTTTTCCGCCGACCTTTTTTTAGGGAAAACAAAAATAAGCTTGCCTGTGACGCTATATGACGCTACAGGCAAGCTTATTTTATATTTACTTTAAATTAATTGGCGCAAAAAGAATGAGCCTTGTTTATACGAATTTCTCGCCTTTTTCGTCGATGACAGCGCGGGCTGCTGTTGCTTCTGTAATCTTCTTTTCGATCATAGATACATCGGAGACAGGGACTGCTGTATGGAAGGTTACGTCTGCGCCATATTCTGTATTCTCTATGCTGATCTCATTTGTTGATAAGAGATACTGTACTTTGCCGGAATCATTATAGGAGCAGGTGATATCCATAAGCTTCATGCGCTGCATCTGGTGAATGCCGGCATCTGCAAGGGCAAGCTTAGCGGCTTCTGTGTATGCCCGGACAAGCCCTCCTGTTCCAAGCAGAGTACCACCGAAATATCTTGTAACCACAATACAAATATCTGTTACCTGATTTCCCGATATCACTTCTAATATCGGTTTTCCAGCTGTTCCCTGCGGTTCTCCGTCATCTGAAAAACGATAAAGGGTATTCTCTTTTCCGATTGCAAATGCATGGCAATTGTGTCGTGCATCATAATGTTTTTTCTTGACACTTTCTACAAACGCATATGCTTCTTCTTCTGAAGAAACCGGCTGTGCATAACCGATAAATCTGGATTTCTTCTCAACTATCTCATCGACGCCCGGTGTCAGTATTGTGTTATATGAATCTACCATGATTGTTCCCGTCTATTTCTTGTCAGAATTTGCAGATAATAACTTACTCAGCTCATTCATAAATGTATTCACATCTTTGAACTCTCTGTATACAGAAGCAAATCTTACATAAGCTACCTGATCCAGATCCTTGATCTTATCCATAACGATCTCACCGATTGTTGTACTCTCTACTTCTTTTGCCTCCAGATTAAAGATTTCGTTCTCGATATCATCGATACACTTGGATATCTGTTCCGCAGATACCGGTCTTTTATGACAGGATCTTATGATACCGGATTCGATCTTCTTTCTGTCATAAGTCTCTCTGTTCTTATCCTTTTTGATTACGATAAGCGGGATCGTCTCAACCTTTTCATACGTCGTAAAACGTCTGCCACAGGCATCGCACTGTCTTCTTCTTCGAATCGAACAACCGTCATCCGCCGGTCTGGAATCTATAACTCTTGTATCATCAACATAACAAAATGGACATCTCATGTTTTTGCCTCCGTAAATCAGGGAAAATTATTTTATCCCCTCTATTTTCTCTGCTACTAACTTTTACATATTCGGGGTGGAATGTCAACTAAAATAATATCCGGCCCGATCTTTACTACATTACAGAAATCAATGCGATACTCCTCGCAAGATCCAAAGCACCAGAAAATTTTTCCCTGCTCTGGAACAATTATCGCCTCAATTCTTCCGGAGCAGGGATCAAATTCAATATCTGCAACAAAGCCAAGCCGCTGGCAGTCCTTGCAGTTTATTACTTCTTTTTCTTTTAATTCACAAAATCTCATCTATATTCCCTTTTCAACAAAATCCACCTTCCGTATCATAATATGAAGCAGAGAATATATTTAGACATATAAATTATCGGTTTCACCGATCTGCCTATGAATCAGTCACAGCAGTCAGATTCTGAATCCGATCACATTGATCAGCTTATGATCTTGACCGGACACTTTCTGGCACATGCGCCACAATGGGTACATTTATCATAATCAATGTGTGCAAGGTTCTGATCTACCGATACCGCATCAAATTCACAGGATCTGACGCAGAGTGAACAGCCGATACACCCTGCTGAACATACTGCCTTTACTTCTTTTCCTTTTTCCTTTGAATTACATCTGACACGATGAGGGGCATCGTATGGAACCAGCTCGATCAGATGTCTTGGACAGACATCTACACACTTTCCGCACGCTTTACATTTTTCCTCATTTACAACTGCAATGCCATCTATAATATCAATCGCACCGAATTCACAGACTGCCTTGCAGGAACCATATCCTGTACAGCCATATGTACAGCCCTTTGGCCCGTTATTTGGGCTGTTTTGTGCAAGAACACAGGTCTTTGGTCCAACATAGTCATAGACATCCTTTGCCTTCTCACAGTCACCTGCGCATTTGACAAAGGCTACATACTTAGTGCTTGCTGTATTCTCTACGCCGAGTGCTGCACTGATTGCCTCTGCAACGGCTGCACCTCCAACAGGACATGCAGATGGCGGCATCTCACCCTTTGCAATGGCTGCTGCAAGACCATCACAACCGGGATATCCACATCCACCACAGTTATTTCCGGGAAGAAGCTCCCGCACCATAACTGCCTTTTCATCTACCGGAACTTTAAACTTTTCACCAGCTACACCGAGCAGAATACCAATGATGACACCAACGCCTGCTACAACAGCAACTGCGATCAGAATTGTTGTAATATCCATAACGATCCCTCCTTATATCAATCCGGCAAAGCCAAAGAACGCTATTGCCATCAGACCTGATGTGATCAGAACGATCGGAGTACCCTTAAATGCTTCCGGAATATCACTGTATTCCAACTTCTCACGGATACCTGCAAGGATCGTAATTGAGATCGCAAAACCTACTGCTGAACCAAAACCATTTACTATACTCTCAAGGATCGTATATTCATTCTGTACATTTGAAAGTGCGATACCAAGAACTGCACAGTTTGTTGTGATCAGGGGAAGGTATACTCCAAGTGACTCGTATAAAGACTTCATATTCTTCTTTAAGAACATCTCTACAAACTGTACCAGTGCCGCTATTACAAGGATGAACACGATTGTATTCAGATAATCTAATCCCAGCGGGGAAAGGATTCCATAATAAACAATACTCGTTACCGCTGAAGCGATCGTCATTACAAATATAACTGCCCCGCCCATACCGGTTGCTGTGTTTACACTCTTTGATACGCCAAGGAAAGGACACAGTCCGAGGAACTGGCTTAATATTACATTATTTACGAGGGCTGCTCCAACTGCCAATAATAAAATATGCATTATTTTCTACCTCCCCTTTTCTTATTCTTTTTATCTGTCGGTTTCTCATCAAATTCCTGATATTTGTTTACCTGATCTGCACTTGCAACATCTGGTCTTACAAGCTTTGATGTGTCAACCATATCGGATTCTTCCGATACTGCTTCCGCTTTCTCTGGCTCTGAAACCGGATTGTCTGTCTCTGAGAGAACAACTGCATGTGGTACTCTATTCAGATTCGCCGGAATATGGATTCTCGGTCTGTCAGACATCTCTTTTGCCACCTGAACCGGAGTCTGCTGTACGGTTGACGCTGGCTTTTCCTGTACCGGCTGCTGCTCTGGTTGTACTACCTGTGCTACCTGTATTTGCGGCTCCTGTGAAACCGGAGTAGTCGTAGTCTCTGATGAAGCTGCTATCTGTGGCTGCAGTGTACTCTGAGCAACAGCCTGCTGTACGACTGGTGCTGGTTGCTCTGGAACCGGCTGCTGCGCTGATTGTACCGACTGCACTTGTTGTCCGTTTTCCTGCTCTACCGGTTTCTTTACTATCTTGTCTGGGATCACAACCTTTTTCGGCTGTGGTGCCGGTGCTGACGGAGTCTGTGCAGCGGATGCCTTGCCGGCATTTGTCTGAACATTAACCTGAGTATCCTGCATAGCAGCCTTTCTTCCTGCACACATGATGTTTGCACATCCCATACAGGATTCCGGCTTACAGCTTGCAGGGATCTCTTCTCCAATTGCAAGTGCCTTTGCTGCCTTCTTCGCATTTCTCTTATTGATCGTTGCAATAATAAAAGCAAGTACAAAGAATGCTCCCGGTGCAAGTACAAAGATTGTGATCGGCGTATATGCTGCAAGCACATCTCCGATTGCTTTTCCTGCTCCTGATGTCTTCTGAAGAAGGTTACCATCTCCAATGATCTGGAATCCGAATACACAGCCTTTTCCGATCAGTTCACGGAACATACCGATCAAGGTAAGACCGATCGTAAAGCCAAGTCCCATTCCAAGTCCGTCAAAGATTGACGGAAGAACTTTATTCTTCGAAGCGTAACTCTCTGCACGTCCAAGAATAATACAGTTTACTACGATCAGTGGAATATAGATTCCAAGACTGTCATTTAAGGACGGCAGGTATGCCTGCATTAAAAACTGAATAACCGTTACAAAAGAAGCAATGATAACAATATAAGATGGTATTCTGACCTTATCCGGTATCACTTTACGAAACAGTGAGATAAACGCATTGCTCAACACCAGAATACAGGTTGTAGAAAGTCCCATACCTGCTCCGTTGATTGCTGATGATGTAACCGCAAGTGTCGGACACATACCAAGCATCTGTACGAAGGTTGGATTTTCTTTCACGATACCATTGTATAAACGTTCTGTACATTTACCCATTAGTTTGCTCCTCCTTTCAGATAATCTGCATAGGAAAGTCCCGCATTTACTGCATTCGTGACTGCATTTGTCGTGATCGTCGCACCACTTAATGCATCGATCTCCTCATCCGATGCCGCACCGGATTTTGTATATTTAAACTGTGCTACATTCTTGCCTGCGAACTGTGATTTGAACTCATCTGTATCTGCCTGCATACCAAGACCTGCTGTCTCACTTAATGACAGGAAAGAGATACCATTTGTAGTTCCATCCTCTGCTACACCAAGAGCAAGCTGAAGATCTCCGCCATATGCCTCATGGGATGTAATAACAAATACATAACCAAGTGCATTTCCATCTTTGTCACAGGCAGTTACTGCATCATCTATATCTGCCTTATAGCCTTTATCCGAAAGCCATGTAGATGCAGTCTCACTGTCGAAGCCATCTACCGTCCGGAAGGCATCCGCATCTGTAAATACTTCCCGGTATGCGTCCTCCTTTGCCTGCTGTTCCGCCTGTTCGATCGGCTTCTTTGTGATCTGCTGTACATATGCAAGCACACCGCCGGCAACAAGTGTAATGACAAGGATTGCTACCGTTGCGATGACAATTGATTTCTTATCCATCTTCTTGCTGTCTGCTGCCGAGCCGCCTTCTTCCTTCTGAAGCTCAGCGCCCTTACCAAATGACTTCGGTTGTGTAAACCGTTCGATCAACGGAACAAGAAGGTTCGAAATAATGATCGCATAGGATACACCTTCTGCCGAGCCGCCATAGATTCGGAACAGGAAGGTCAAAAGTCCAAGGATAATACCAAATACCACTTTTCCCTTCTTTGTAATAGGTGAGGTCACATAGTCGGTCGCCATAAAGAAAGCGCCTAACATCAGACCACCACCACAAAGGTGCGCTGCCAGATATAATGGTTCAAAGCCCATGCCGGATGCAAGGGAGTACAGGAATATAAATACGGAAAATGTTCCAATATAAACCAGTGGAATGATCGGGCTGATCACCTTACGAATAATCAGATATAAACCACCGATCAACAGACAGATCGCAGATGTCTCACCGATCGTACCTGCAATTCTTCCGATAAACATATCTAATACATCTACTGTTCCGCCACTCTTTAAAATTGCAAGTGGGGTCGCTGTTGTAACTCCATCATATGTAAATGTAGTCATCTTTCCCGCAAATGATATTAACAAGAAGCATCTGGCTCCAAGTGCCGGATTCATAAAGTTCTGACCCAGACCGCCAAATAACTGTTTTACTATAATAATGGCAAATGCGCTTCCGAGTATCGCCATCCATACAGGAACCTCCGGCGAAAGATTCAATGCCAGAAGCAGGCCTGTTACGACTGCACTGAAATCTTTTACTGTACTGTTTCTGTGCAGGAGCATTTCCACGCCCCATTCAAAAAAAATACAAGATGCTATACAGGTTAAGATCAGCACAAATGCTTTTGTTCCAAAATTATATACACCAAACACACTCGCCGGCAGTAATGCAATGATCACGTCCAGCATCAGGGATGATGTCGTTTTCCGATCTCTGACGTGCGGAGATGCAGAAATCCTCAATGTTGTTTCTTCCATGTCTCCACCTCCTACTTCTTCTTACTTGCCAGAATACTCTTCCTGGTTCCGGCTATTGTCTGTGTCAAATGTCTCTTGGCAGGACATACATAAGAACAACAGCCACACTCACAACATTCCATGCCATCATGCTTTAAGAATGCATCTATATTGCCATGTTCTGCATATTTTGCAAGATCTGACGGAATAATTCTTCCCGGACAGACATCCACGCATCTTCCGCAACGGATACATGCAGATGGCTCCCAGTCCTGAACCTCATCATGTGTCATACAAAGAAGTGCTGACAGACCTTTTACTGCCGGAACATCGAGCGAGAACATCGCTTTACCCATCATAGGTCCACCTGCAATGATCTTCTCCGGCAGCTTGCCATCCTTAAAACCGCCTGCCGCTTCTATGATCTCCCGACAGCTTGTACCATTACGAACCAGCAGATTACATGGATTAACGATAGCATCACCTGTAACCGTTACGATTCTGGTGTACAGTGGCTTACCCTCGATCACCGCTTCATAGATGGAAACAATCGTATCTGCATTATGTACGATACAGCCCGCATCTGCAGGAAGCATCTTGGAATTCACATATCTTCCTGTCGTTGCATAAATCAACTGACGTTCCGCACCCTGTGGATATTTTGTCTTTAAAACTTTTACCTCGATCTTATCGTTATCAGCCAGATGCTCTGAGATCTTTGCAATTGCTTCCGGCTTATTGTCTTCAATCGCGATAATTCCCTTTGCCTTATCAAACAGATTTACACAGATCTGAAGTCCAAGGATCAGCTTATCTGTCTCCTCTAACATTCTTCTGTAATCAGAAGTCAGATACGGTTCACACTCCGCACCGTTTACAATGATATATTCGATATCATCTTCATTTCTCGGTGACAGCTTTACATGAGACGGAAACCCTGCACCGCCCATTCCAACGATACCTGCCTCCTTGATCATATCCTTGATATCTTCTCTGTAAAGTGTGGAGAGATCTCGCACATTCTCGGAGAAATCAACCGTCTCAAATAAACCGTCATTTTCTATTACGATTGAATTTACTTTATTACCGCCACTTGTCATCCTCGGTTCGATCATTTTTACCGTTCCTGAGATTGAAGAATGGATATTTGCCGAAACAAATCCTCCCGCCTCTGCAATCTTCTGTCCTACCAGTACACGGTCGCCACGCTTTACGATCGGAACAGCCGGTGCACCTATATGCTGACTGAGCGGATAAACACACTCTCCCTTTGGAAGATATTCTCTGACAGGCTTGTCTTTTGTTAGATCTTTGCCTTCATATGGATGAATACCACCCGAAAAAGTTAATAAACCCATCTGCATACCTCTTTCTCTCGTTATTCTTATCAATTCATTCTCTGTTATCGAGAAAAACTAATCATATAATAATACTTCACAGGGTCAAAAACAACCCTAAAACTTGCCAATCTGACCGCCAACCGCCCGCATGACAAATGCTGCCGCAAGACCGATCAGAACTCCCGTGATCGTTCCAGAGACCAGTAAAACCGGAGCATATATCAGGATATTTTGGTTCTTTATCACCAGATATGCAACGATAAGCTGACCAACATTATGTCCGACACCTCCAAGAATACTCGTTCCCGTTGTTGAAAAAAAACCAATCTTAACAGAGATCCACATAAACAGCATGCTGACTGCTGCTCCGGCAAGACTGTATATCATAACGGTAAAATTGCCAAATAATAAAGACGACAGGAAGATACGGAGCACGGATACCAAAACCGCATCCGCAAGTCCAAGCTTGCACAGCACTACAATAGTTACAATATTGGCAAGTCCGAGCTTGATTCCCGGTACCGCGATATCGATCCGGATAAAGGATTCGATATATGAAAACACCATTGCAACCGCAATAAACATTCCAAGCTGTGCTATCGTTCCTGCGCTGTTATGAGCCTTTTTCTGTATCTTTCTATTTGTAGATTTTTTTTTGGAATTTTTTTGTTTCTTCCCCATCTTTTCTTTCTATATATGCCTTTCCTGCTATACTATGAATAGCCCTTATCGATTATCATATTCTGCTTTCTGTCCAACATCACCCTCCACCTGAATCACCAGCTTATGCGGCAGGCAGACGATATTTTCTCCTGTCTTTGATATCTTCCCCATACGAATGCATACCTGATCCGGACAGTCTGCTTCTGTTACATATGCCATTCCATTCTTTATTTCCAGAATATTCATTCCTTTTGCGGTCTGAATCTCTTTCGTGGTATCTGTATTCAGATCATATCTGCCAATCTCTTTCTGGTCTTCATATATAATAACCTGACTGCCTTTTTTCTGACCCAGCCGGATGACTCCATAGCAGACGATTCCTAAAAGGATCAGCACAAGTGCCAGAATGATGTCTCTTTTTTTTATCATTTTACTTTATAGTCTCCATTTGTTATCGTGAACTGTTTTCCTGCCTGCTCTGTCATATATATATTCTTATCCTTATCGATCAGGATCACATCTGCGTCAAAGCTTTTTACAAGCTTAAGTGCCCGATCCGCCGGAAGCAGAATACACATCGTTGATAAAGCATCACTTAATGCACCGCTTTCACAGATCACTGTCGCTGATATCGTTCCGGTGTCTGCCGGGTATCCGGTCTTTGGATTTAAGATATGATGATATCTTTTTCCATCCTGAATAAAATACTTCTCATAATCGCCGGATGTTGATATATAGACCGGATGCTTGTCTGACCGGACTTCTACGGTTCCCATCATATCATTTTCATTTCCTCTCGGATCACGAATACCGATCCGGAAACCGGAACCATCCGGCTTTGCGCCGTAGCATAAAACGCTGCCGCCGACTGCCACACAAGCGCCTTCCACCTGATTTTCTTCAAGTCTTTCTGCCACCCGATCACAAGCAATGCCTTTTCCCATCGCACCGAAATCAAGGCTTAAGCCTGTTTCATCAAACAGCACATACCATGTTCCATCCTCTGAAAGCTCACTTACCTGTGTCAGCTCTTTTCCCTGTTCGTCTACGATATGCACTTTCGAATCGTTAACTACCGAACAGGCTTCTTCTATCTTCTGAGTCTCCGGTACTTCTTTCTTCCCATCTTCGATACCCCAGCAGGACGCTAACGGACGGATCGTGAGTGCCAGTAGATCATCTCCTGCCGCGCTTACTTCTTTTCCCTGCAAGACCGCAGATGCCAGGTCATAGCTTATCTCATAAGGCTCTCCTGCCTTATATTCATGATTCACACGGTATACCTCTGCGCCTTCTATCCGCCATGAGATCTGTTCACGCTCCAGTCTGCTTACGCAGTCGATCACAGCATCCGCATCCTGTCTGCCCTGATCCGAATAGACCGATACCGTAACTGCAGTTCCCATGGCAAATCCGGTCGTCGTATACCCCTTTTTTTTCTGGTTATCCTTTCCGGTATAAAAGATAAACGCAATTACCAGCCCGATACATAATATACCTGATAATAATGCAAGTTTATTCTTCAAAGCATTTATTCCTCCATATATAACAGCCAATACAGGCATAAACACACTTTGCAAACCTGTTCACAGGAACATCCCACGCGTAAATTAAAAGAGCTGTTGCCAACCACGGTTCCAGCTCTCTTTTTGTCTCTGTCTGCAAAGCTCCTCGCTCTGCACCTTTTTCTATCCTCTGTAATATTTCAGGATTGCTTCTACATCAAAGTATCTGCTTCCAAAATCTTTATAAATGGCATTCTTTGTCATCGCATAAACAAATACATCACCCTGACCTTTGATTCCGTCTAAGGCAGATGGCTCTATCGCTACTGCAAACTCATCAAAGTGAAGTGCAAGTATAAAGCCCTCTGTATAATATGTATTATACAGATTCATCACTGTAAGCTCTGTCTCCGGTGTGATCGTCATATCTGAGATCGTAAGACTGTTACCTCTTGGGATATTCATATATACCTCTGCTTTCATTTCTTTACCGAAGGAAAGCTTTACGGATGCAGGATCTTCTGTCGTACGAATGCTTTTCAGAATCTCTGCAGCTTCAGCCGGTATTGCTCCCGGTGTCTTCGTGCAGTCTACAACTTCCCGTCCTGCCATGTATTTCTTATCCAGAATGTTGACACACTTTACAATCTTGTTGTCATTGCCCGGATTCGGTAATATGCTGGCAACCTTGTAATAGTCTTCGTTCTCTAAAATCTCTTTAAACAATAAGCTTTTAATATCATAAAACTTTGCCAGCATTACAGGCTTGTAATCCATGTACTTGATCGCTGACCGTATTTCATTTATATCTCTGATTTCCATTTGTATATTGTCTCCACTTCATTCAAATTTGTTCCGCTCAAATCATACATCCATTTTCTGATCTTTGCAACCCGGTTTTTAATGGAATTCCTGACAGACCAGTTCTCGCAGACGATATCGGAAAGCTTTCTCGTATTCCTCGTCTTCATCAACGCTGTGATTGACCTCTTCAAAACAAGCTTTTCGGATGGCCTCCTGTGTAAATATCGTAGGGCTTTCATCATCTCTGCCCCAGTAGAATACCGCGCCATCAACACTCTCATTTCCATAGATCTCCTGCATCCGGCTGATACAGCTCTCATCTCCCAGGAACACATGACAGATACCGGCTAATGATTTACAGAGAACCTCTGCATTGATCGTATATCCGTCAAAATCCTGCGCCCAGTCCGGAATCTGCTCCGGCTTATCTACAAGGATCACCGGAAGACTTCTACCAGCATGTGAAAGAAGGTTTTTAAGCTGGTCTGCGGATATCGGAACCGCTTCGGTGTCTTCATCCATAAATACGTCCGCATCCAAGAATCCGACCTGATTAAATATATCCCGCATAAACTTTGGTCGATTATACCGGCGCTCTCTGGAATAGATATTCTCACAGATATGACGGCAGGTCAGATACAGTCCATCATTGTCTTTTCGAAGTTCTGCAACCACATGCCAGATCATACCGGCTTCTTCATTGCTGATTGTCTGCATATCCATAAGAAAATATTCTTTCTCTGCAACGACCTTTAACTTATATCCCATCACTTCATATGAAACGGATTCCAGTTTTTTCGGCATCTGTCCGAATATCAGGGAAATATGCTGATATGCCCATTCATATATAATCTCACTTGCCCGGTCAAATCCGTCATCCCGTATCCGAATTCTCTGGTCAAATACCAGATCCGATACCAATGGACGGATCTCCTGCTTAATCTCTTTGTTCAGCACTCTGCCGAACTGTTCTCTGTCAAGCTGTGCTGATATGAATTCATCATTTACCACTTCTTTATTGATAAGGTAGATTACCCGGTTCGGCGACAATACCTTCTGATATTTTTTATTCAGCAGAATATTTACAAGCTGCTGCTTGGATACCGCCCAGAACTTCTCTACAACCTCCGGATGTTCATCAAAATATGCCCGAACCTCAGGCTTAATCTTATCCTGTGTGATCTTTAACCGGTATTTGCTTCGGATCGCATTTTCCCAGTTTTTCTTAATATACTGGTCTCTTGCCAGATTATCGAAGATCTGCACGATTGACCAGTCGCACAGCTCTAGGTTTGCGATGATGCTGTTCATCATGCGGGCATCCTTTTCCTGTCCATCCCACAAACTGCTTCTGTTATCATCAAAGCCTTCATCCATTTTATACTTGTACCGCATCTCATGCTCGATCTCATGCCAGCCCTCAAACAGAACCGTTCTGAGCTGAACCTCAAAGGTCCGGTCAAATGGCTGCTCCCACAACTGATCGGATATGTTGATCAGATATTTGCTTGGGATCTTAAATACACCATTACACTTCTGTGCTTCAAACCTGTTTTCTTCCCATGCCGTCTTCGACCAGTTATCTACCATAAATGTATCTTCAAGCAATGCTTCACTGATCCTGATATCTTCTGTATAAAATAAATTAATACGGATACCGATCAGATCCTGAATCTTTTTATCATCTTTTCCTGTGCCATATTTCCCTGTATCTAACTTACGCTGTAATGACGTCAATGTCTTCACTCTCGACATACTGTGAAAATAGATTCCGGCATTTCTGAGCTTCGTCATCAACGTCTGTTCCAGCTTCGTTCTTATATCATTCAATTCCTGAATATCTTTGTCACTGATCAGTGCCAGAGACTCATTATTACGTTCCATATAACCACCTGCTTTTCAAATAACTTTCACCCGTAAAAAGCGCACAAAAATACACTATTATGATACCATTTTATTCCCTTGTCAGTCAATTTTTATGACATAACCTTTTTCTAAATTTTATGTGAAAATATTCCCTTTTTATTAAAATTCTATTTCAATGGATATTGCTTATTTCCTGACACACCGATATAATGTTATGAGATCTGACATGATATAAGAAAATAAGGAGGAATCTTATGATTCTCGATTGTCAAAATATAAGTAAAGCATTCGGAACCAACGTAATTCTCGACAATGTATCCTTTCATCTTGAAGATAAGGAAAAAATGGCGATCGTTGGTATCAATGGTGCAGGCAAAACAACATTATTAAAGATCATTATGCAGGAAGAAGAAGCAGATTCCGGACAGATTGTTTTATCAAAAGACCGTACGATCGGTTACCTCTCCCAGCATCAGGATATTTTCTATGACGATACGGTATACGGCGTGATGGAGGATGCCATGAAGCCTGTGATCGAGCTTCAGAATAAGATCCGCAAACTGGAACAGGATATGACAACACTGACCGGCGACGAACTGAAAGCCGCCCTCTCAACCTATAACCGCTATACACATGAATTTGAATATAAAAACGGATATGCCTACGAAAGTGAGATCACCGGAGTATTAAAAGGTCTCGGCTTCTCCAAAGAAGATTTCGACCGTCATACCGATACCTTATCGGGCGGACAAAAAACCCGTCTTTCACTCGGCAGACTTCTTCTTACAAAACCGGATATCATCATCTTGGATGAGCCGACCAACCATCTGGATATGGATTCGATCAGTTGGCTTGAAACCTTTCTAACCGGCTATCAGGGAAGTGTGATTCTCGTCTCCCATGACCGTTACTTTCTGGATAAGATCGTAACAAAGGTCGTAGAACTTGATCGTGGACACAGCACCGTATATAACGGAAACTACACCTACTTCTCTCAAAAGCGCGCCGAGATCCGGACAAATAAGATGAAAGCCTACTTAAACCAGCAGGCAGATATCAAGCATCAGGAAGAAGTTATCACAAAATTAAAGCAGTTCAATCGTGAAAAATCAATCAAACGGGCAGAAAGCCGTGAAAAAATGTTAGACCGTGTGGAACGTCTGGACAAGCCAACCGAATTAAACAGTGAAATGCGGCTGACGCTGGAACCATCCGTTATCAGCGGTGAAGATGTACTTACGATTGAAGGGCTGTCCAAAGCCTTTGAACAGTATAATCTGTTTTCCGATCTGAATATGGAGATCAAACGTGGTGAGCATGTCGCCCTGATCGGCGGAAACGGAACCGGTAAGACTACGATCTTAAAGATCATCAACAAGCTTGTTCCAAAGGATGCCGGAACTGTCATCTTAGGCTCCCGTGTCAAGATCGGTTACTACGATCAGGAGCATCAGGTCCTGAATATGAACAATACGGTATTTGACGAGATCAGCAACGCCTATCCTGACCTGACCAATACCAGGATCCGAAACGTTCTTGCCGCCTTTCTATTTACCGGAGAGGATGTGTTCAAACGGATCGCAGACTTGAGCGGTGGCGAAAAAGGGCGTGTATCCCTTGCCAAAATGATGCTCTCATCTGCAAACTTCCTGATTCTCGATGAGCCGACCAACCATCTGGATATCACATCCAAGGAGATCCTTGAAGAAGCGATACGGAACTATACCGGAACAGTCCTTTATGTATCCCATGATCGATATTTTATCAATCAGACAGCAACAAGGATCATCGAATTAAAGGATAAGCAGTTAACCAATTATATTGGAAACTATGATTACTACGAAAGCCACAGAGCCCAGCCGGCTTCCACCGGAAAGCAGGCATTTGCACCAGTATCTGATACTGTCTCTCAGGAAAAACAGACAGAATCCCAGGCAAAGCTCTCTTGGAAGGAAAACAAAGCCGAACAGGCAAGACTTCGGAAAAAAGCAAATGATCTGAAAAAGCTGGAAGACAAGATCGAACAGCTTGAAAACCGTCTGGCTGAAATTGATGAAGAATTTCTGGTTCCTGAAAATGCAACAAATGTTGCACTGTTAAATGATCTGACAAAAGAACGAAATTCTGTAGAAGAAGAATTGAACACGATGTATGAACAGTGGGAAGAATTATCTTCTGAGGAATAAACATCTAAAAAAGCATTAGATACGGACAATTTGCTGTTGTAAGTTACATACAACCATGCAATATCCGCATTCTAATGCTTTTGTATTATTAGTCGATCACATTTATGATCTTTCTTCCATATGTATATGTATTGCCGGATGCCGGAATACAATAAGTACTGTTACTGATATAGACCTGACTACTGCTTCCCATTCCACCGTGAATACACCAGTAAGTTCCATCATTATCATAATAAGCGCCCCAGTCCTTGACACAGGCTTCCGCCAACTGTTTGGAAACACCCATCCGGATCAGATATTTCTTAACCGCTGCCGCATTTTTAAACTTACCAAGAAACAGGGAAACATGGCTTGCCTCTGTCTCTCCGTTTTTATAATATACGATCACGTCTCCCGGAGTTAATGCATCATATGAGAAATCTACAATATCTGAATTCAACTGAATCGAATCCTGTTTCATCCAGCTTTTCCCATCTGACAGAACAACTTTTCCGGTCACAGTTCCGGCACCGCCCCATTCCGTTCCGGTATACATCCGATCTAACAGGATACCGCCTTTTTCCGGACTTGTATACTGAACCGCAAGTTTCTGCGATGGATCATCTCCACCAGCAAGTGCAAATGCCTGATCGACAAATACATTGCAATATATATTTGTCTTACCCAGATATGCCAGGATCACGCGCTTCATCCATGCATCCGTATCCCAGTAAACAGAACCTTCCAGTCGTCTGCTATATGCACGTCCATATTTGTCAAAGTCATATAGATATCCATCCACGGACTGACTTCCAGATACACTCTGTCCCTGTTCATTCATCATGTAATATACCGTCTTGCCATTGATCTGGACAGTAACAATCCCCGGAACGATCTGATCCAGCTTCTGTCCTTCTCTGTATATGGAATATTTTCCGGTCTTGTCATAATATATGTATTTTGATACTTTTCCGGAAGCATCCGTATAGACTGCAGTTTTTTTGTCAATGGTCTGCCAGCCCTCTTCTGCCTTTATCACGCCATCTTCCGGTATATAATAATAATCCGAATGAATATTTAATAATTTATCTGTTACCTGCTGCCATCCGGAACTTCCTGCATCATAAATCCATACTGTGTTCCTGTATTTGCTCTTTGAATAGCTGGCATTAAAATACCGGTACAGACTTGTTCCATTTTTATCATAGTAAAAGGTTTTTCCTTTATTATATGGCGCCCACATACTGGAAACTTTCTTCCATCTGACTCCATTTGCCTGATACAGCACATATCCGTTTCCGGACTGTTTTCGTTTATAGAGCACTTCTCCCTTTCGGATATAATACATGGTCGTATCATTTGAGCTATACCATCTGGTTGATGTATAATGTCTTCCATTTTTAAAATATACAAATGAGCCATCGATCTTATAAATGCCATCTGTTACAAAATTCCATTTGTTTTTACTGTAGATCTTATACATTCCGATCCGCTCGCTGTCCTTATATCCATCCAGATAATAGGTCTTTGTATTACGTGCATTTGCATTAAAATACATCATGGCATTTTTTACATTTACCCATGTATCTCTTACTGCTTTGCCATCTTCGCCAAAATAATAGCCATAACGATCAACCTTTTTATAATAGTTCCGACGGCTTACACCATCCCGCAGATAATAATATTCTCCGCCGGCCTGTTTCATTCCCTGTGCCAGTGCACCCGCTGCATCAAACCAGTACACTGTGCCTTTAACGCTGATGTAACGATCCGTTACACGCTGTTTCTTGCCATTTGTAAATGAATAACAGGCATCTCCTGAAAAGCGGAATATTGCCTTTCCATCCTTTACATATACCTGTGATCTTCCATATGGATACCAGCCGGTTTCATCCACCCGCTTTCCTTTCCGGAAGAAATAATACGTTCCTGCTACCTTCTTGATTCCTTTTACCGGTGTTCCGTCAATGTAATATATATCCTTTGAAAAACCGGTTGTTAGAATGGAATAATCGTCACTATAGTAAAAGCATTTTTCAAGAGCTGTGTTTCCGGTTTTATTTTTTGAAAACCGAAGCACGGTCTTTGTCGTTGCCGGCTTAAATTTCAATGACATCTTGCCTGTATAAGAGCTGGTATCATAGGAACCATTAAACTCACTTTTCTTAGTTACTACAACCGCCCACAGCTTCTCATCATAGCTTACAAGTGCATATTTCAGTCCGGTGCTCTCATCTACACCCATACCTTTATAGTAATCTGACTTTACTGCATAATCATATTGGAAGGAACCGTCACTGGCATTTGAAAATGTATGTGTGTTCTCGTCCTGTGATAATTCCTGTTTCTTTACTGATTCCGCAGCCTGCACATTTCCGGTATTTTTCCCTGCTCCCATAAACAATATCAACAAAGCTGCTATACATAGAAGTATTAATCGTTTATTCTGCTGTTTCATCTTTCTTTTTATCCGCCTTTTCTGTCCATAAATACGGGGTTATCTGGTATACGTAATAAGATACTCTTGGGGTTAAAATCGGCACTTCACAAATGCTTATTTTAAGCCATTCTTTGAATATTTGTCTCCACTAACACTAGTTATACCACCATTGAGTCTCCACGAAAAACAGTTATTTTAGCATTATGGACTGTGTTTTTGTATTGTTCTTCGACAAGATTATCACCCGATTGCAAAATGGTGTCAAGTACATCCGCAAATTTATTCATCTCTGTCTCCATATGTTGTGACATAACAGATGTATAGAGATCCATTGTCATTTGTAATGTAGCATGTCCCAGATATTTTTGTACTGTCTTTGGTGCAATACCAGCTTCAAAGCAACGGGTGGCAAATGTGTGGCGAAAACAATGTGCAGAAAATGACTCCATTTCATCTAAATAGTCTTTTGTTAGATTGATCTCTTCGATGATTTTGTTGATTGCATCACATACGATTTGAGAATTTAAAGGTGTATTAAATCTTGTTGTGAATAACAAATCTGCACAATCTGCCCTAACATTTTTCGTAATTGGCTGTTTGGATGCTACGGCTCTTTTTTGCATGAACTGCTTCTTTAAGGCTAATTCACATTGTCTATTAATCGGTATCTTTCTTGTACTTGTGTCTGTCTTGGGGGCTTCAAAATGAAAATCCTTTTTTGAATCACCCTCATATTGTTGGTATACAAGTGTTTTTCTGACATTGATAACCATGTTATTCCAATCAATATCTTCCCATTTTAGTGCTGCAAGTTCTCCAATTCGCATTCCTGTTGATACCGCAGTCACAAATAGATTGTCGTAAAATGTGCCTTTACAACAATCAAAGAAAGTTACCTGTTCTTCTCTGGTTAATACTCTAATATCTTTTTTCTCGTCTCTTTTTAAAGTGATTCCTTTCGCTGGATTTCTTCGCACATATTCGTTTATAAGAGCTTTATTAAAAATATCAACCAGTAAGATTTTTACTTTATTACAAGTTTCAAATTTGTACCCATTCTCTTTTAACTCTTTGAGCCTTTTTTTAATTTGATATTGAGTGATATCTGCTAAATTGAACATTCCAAGATAAGGTGATATATGCTTTTTGTATACTGTGTTGTAATATTTTTTTGTATTTTCTCGTATAACATCAAACTTATAAACATCCATCCATTCCTTATACCACTCATCGAGTGTGATATTCTCTCTGATGTTGATTTGTTTATCATTTTCATACAATGCTTCATTGTATCGCTTTTTGACATCTTTTAAATCTTTGCCTGAAATCGATATTCTTTTGCCAAAACGATCAACATATCTTGCTTCATATCTACCACTCTTTTTTTGGACGATACCTTGCCCTAATTCTTTTCCTTTTAGATCTTTGCCCAATCGTAATTCCTCCTTTATATAAGGCAAAGAATCTCTGCGTGTATGTATTATATCACACAAAGATTCTTATTGTTATATCAATCTCATATAAAATGCTTACTATTTAAATATTTCTCGAATTCATTTCTTTTAATTAACTGTTTATTACCCACTTTTAATAAGAAAGGACATGCCGTTGCAGATAGGAGTTTTCTAATTGTAGTTTCTCCAATATTAGAGTATATCGATGCTTCTTTAATGGTAAGATTAATCTTATCCTTAATTTCCACTGTTTGTTCTATATATGCTCACCTCTCCTAATTTGTTCCAGTAGATCCAATTCCACCTCTTGATTCATCATCTAAGAGATCAACTTCTACGAATTCGATCTCAGGCTGAATCTTCTGAATCTCAAACTGACAAATTCGATCGTTCTTACGAATTACTGTGTCCCTTAATGCTATTGCTGGGAACTTCCAACAGTCGTTGTCTCCGCTGTAACTGTTGTCAATTTGACCAACACTATTTGCAAGAATGATACCGAGGTTCTTATATGTACTGCTTCTTGGATACACATTTGCTTTATAACCTTTAGGCAACTTCATGCCTACGCCAAGAGAAATTAGCCGGAATTCACCCTTTTTCATTTCTACTGTTTCTGCTGCACGAAGATCAATTAAATCTCCTTTGCTAATCTTTTCAATTTTATCTATCTCATTGTCAAAATATTTTATTTTAATTGTTTCCATATTATAAGTTCTCCTTTAAATATTTAATATATTTATCCCACTTGCCAATAGAATGTATGTATTCCTTACCACGCAATCCTTTTAATCTCATATCAGCTTTTATTTCGGATAATGGATGTTTCTTTGATACCAATGACTTAATAAAAGAATTCTGTATAACATTAATACTGAGAAGCTTGTTTTGGGGTACATTTTGGATTATTTCCTTATATTCACCCAAGGTTTCATCTGGTATTCTATATTCATTATTTCGTGGTAAATTCTTGCTTGAGAATGGTGATATATTTGCACCATTGGTTCTAGGTTTTAACAATGGGATAATTTTGTCAGAATTGACATATTTGAATTCAAATAGAATTTCTTCATCTGTTTCTTCTATATTATATATAATTGACGGATTTGTTTCTTGAATCTTTTGAATAATATTTCTGCCTCGTCCGATCGATGGAATATATGCCAACAAAGTGCTATTGCCTTGGTAGAATACTTTATTGCCAAATTGACAGTCGATGTATAAATCTATGTCTTCATATTGACCATTAATTTTGCGTGGGAAATCATTTGTATTTATATCTATTGGTGCTTTGATCCGATAAATACCTTTAAACTTCTCTATTAGATATGATATTGTTCTTCACCTTCTTCTGTGCATGATGATATAAGATCATCACCTGTTTTGGCTGCACTACATAATGATGCAACGGTTATACCGAGAATGCAACCAAGAAAAAATGTTATAATTGCTACTGCCATAAGAGTATACCTCCTTTTAAGTTAATCACAATATAAAACTACTTTGTTCTGAGCGAGAGATTCTTGAACTGAAATTACTCGCTGATTATCACTCCCAGCCCATTTCTTAGATAAGTTACGTTGCTCATCCATATATTCGCCATCAACTACCACATTACATAAGGAAATAATTTCTTTTCTTTTATTCCACTGTAAAAAATCTGCTTGTGTATATTTTGGTGGATGTGGAATTCTTCTATACATAATATTCTCCCATGTAAATCCTGTATATAACCAGATAGTTTTCTCAGGAAAAGAAATACGGGTTTCCTTGACCAATTTGAGGACTTCATCGAGGTTATTTTCATGTAGTGGATCACCACCACTGAAAGTAATGCCCGATATATAGTCTTTAGACAGTTCTGTGAATATCTCTTGTTTTGCCGATTCGTCAAATGGAATGCCACTATCAGGATTCCATGTTTGAGGATTTTGACAATTATAACAATGGTGAGAACAGCCTGAGAGCCATAAAACAACTCTCAAACCATCACCATTATTTTGATCAGGATATGTTATTGTGTGATAATTCATTTAATACATCCTCCTTATATTTGAAAATATATCCACCAGTTTGATTTCTTCTCCCTTTTAATACAGCTATTACATTAGGTTGACTAAATCCATAATCTTTAACTCTCTCGATAGTGTTATATTTTCTAACAAAATTTTCATTTAGATCATATTGCATAATTGATTTTCTGTGTTTAACTTCGCTATTTCTAATTGAAAATCCAATTCTTTCTTTTCGTGTTCCATAATTTGAATTATATTTTGATGTACACCATTCAAGATTATTTATACTAGGGTTCTGCTTATTTTCATCTTTGTGATTAACTTCTGGCAAATTATCGGGATTCGGTATAAAAGTTTCTGCTACCAACCTATGAACTTTTTTGATTTTTCTTTTCCCATAATCATCCCTAAGTTCTACTTGTAAATATCCTTTTGAATCTAACCAAGGCTTTAAGTACCTTTTGCTCAGAAGGGAATAGACATTCCCCTCTGTATCAATAGTATAATTTTTGAAACCACTTATTTCTTTTGTTATAATTTCTATAATTTATTTTTCACCTCCTTATACTACATTGAAACCCTATCTGCAATTTCTGCATTCTTAGCTTCGTTATATCTTGTCTCACCATGTACTCTTGTAAATCCCAAGTATCCGTTCATCCTGTCAATTTTAGTAATCATCTTGCTACCACACTTAGGACATATATCCATTTCTACTTGCTGATATCCGCAATCTTCACAGTAACACATAGCAAGATTTACTCCTTCATAAAAACCTTTATCCATTGCTCGAAGAATAAGTGTTTTAATCGCTTCTTTGTTATATCCTAAATTGTATCTGCAATACTGAATTTTTCCACCATTAAATAAATTCCAGAAACGTCCTTCTTTATCCTGTTTTTCAATAGGTGACATCTGTTCCGAAACATGACAATGGAACGAATTACTTACATAAGGCTTGTCTGATACATTCTCAATGATTCCATAAATCTTGCGGAACTGTTCGATCTGAAGACCACACAACGATTCGGCAGGAGTGCCGTAAATTGCATATAAAATATGGTCTTCCTCTTTAATTCGGTTTGTATAATCGTTGATATATTGCATAACTTCTAATGCAAACTGTCCATCTTCACGAATAGATTTACCATTATAAAGTCTTTGCAATTCGTTCAATGCAGTAATTCCATAACTCATTGTCATTGGTGGAAGAATTGTTTTAATCTTATCTGTTGGCTTTAAATTACCACCAAGCAAACCACCTTCACAAAAAGCAATTGGATTTACGCTTGCCCTTAATTCACCAATATAATCATATGTTCTTTTATGTAATTCACGAATTAACTCAAGATAATAATCAAGAACCTCATAGAAATCCTTGGATTCTCTACGGGCTTTTGCAAGAATCATAGGAAGATGAAGAGAAACAACGCCAAGATTAAAACGTCCTTCAAATATTGGTTTATCATTTTCATCTATTGGATGCATACCACCTTTTTCATACCAAGGTGATAAGAAAGCTCGGCAGCCCATCGGACTCACCACTTTACCATATTTCTTATACATTTCTGCAACATACCCATCTCCTGTCAATGATAACCAATCTGGATACATCGTCTTACTACTGCAATCAATTCCTGCATTAAATACATCTGCACTTGGATATTTGTCTGATCCATCTCCGTGAAGATTTTTATCATATAAAAATACAATCTTGGGGAATAATACAGGTCGTTTAAATCCTTTCTTACCTTGTCCTTCGGAATGAACTTTAAGAAGTGAAATAGCTGCCATTTTGCCGAACTTTGATGTTGCTAATCCGATTGTCATCGTGACAAAAGGATAGTCCCCTCGGCTTGACCCAACACTATTTAACTTCATTTCAATGCCTTGCCATCCTTGTTCAAAGTCACGTTGAACTTTGCCCGTGGCATATTCAGAAGCTTTTTTAGAATGTATTTCTAATACTTGTTCATATTCAATATCATCTGCAATCTTCATATATTCTTGATAATATTTTTCATATGATTTTTCTGCATATGGTTCAAGAATTTTATCTACTTCTGGAACTGTAAATCCTCCATATTGTTGTGCGGCTGTTGAAAGAATAATATCTCCCATTACATCAAAAGCAGTATCAAGATAATTTGGTTCATTATACCAAATATTACCCATTTCAAAACCGTTCTTCATAACCTCACCAACTCTAAATAAATCGCAATTAAATGTGTCAAGCCTTGCACTCCTATCATGAATATAAATATATCCATCTTTTGCGGCTTGTTTCTCATCGTGAGTTAAAAAGAATTTCTTATATAATTCTCCACTTAATTCGTTGTAAATAAGACTTCTTTTTGTTGCTACTAACGCTGAGTCTGTATTAGCGTTGCTTTTATCTCCAATATATCTGATAGACTGACTACGTTCATATACCTTGTCCATCATATGCACAAAGTCTTTTTTGTAATTTCTATATTCTTTATACATTTTTGCAACCGTTGGAAAATCTTCTTCCAAAACAGATTCTACAATGTTATGCATATCGTAAATTTCAATATCTGTATCTTCATCGTAACTTTCATCTATTTTTGTTAATACATCGTTCAAAATCTGTGCATAATCATTGTCTGATAACTCATACATGGCACGTCTAGCAGCTTTGTTACAAGCATCAATGATCTTTTGCTCATTATAAGGCTCTATAGTACCATCCTTTTTTATTACATTGTACAAATTTTATCTCCTTTCCTGATTCCATAAGAAATCAACCTTTTCACCTACTCTTGATCAAACCACTTGCATATCACTGCTGTTTGATAAGGTAATCTGCCATAATTATCAACTATACAATCAGCAAGTGTTTCCATCCCTTGGTTTCTCGCCTTTAACTTCTTGTTACGCTTTTTTACCTTTTTAACGGCATCTTTCGTAGTATATATAGACATTATTCGATTATTAATTTCATGTTTATCTACCTTTAAATAAATAGACTTAAACTCTGGGAAGTACGAAACTAATGTATGTAACTTTGCCATATCTTCTACTATGACAACTTTATTCTCACCAGCATAGTCAGAATATTTAGTTCCGATATAATTAATGCCATCATTTGTTTCAAAAGCTTCCCAATACAAGAACTGATCGCCATCAATCATTTCACAAAATTCTTTGTCGCTAATATGATAGTTATTATCGTATCCGTAATCAGGAGTTGTCGTATAATATCTAATAGTATCGTATCCCATAGTCAATAATTCATTTAACACAGTATGTCTACCACTACATTCTTGCCCTATTAATGCAATACTCATATACATTCCTTTCTTATATAATTCTCTCTGAGCACAAATTCAGAGTCCAATAAGTTGTTGAGTCATCATAATTGCGGTAATCTACTGCCATCTGATAATCTCTAATACTGTATTCTCTGTTTCCATGTGTTGCGGTTATCATATGATCAGGTTTACTCAATAGTTCTTTCGCTAACTCATGGCTTGTCATATATTTCACTTACTTAACTAAACCTCCTAAAAAATCATTAACATCATGCCAATTTTTACATCTTATACCTTGCCAATCTTTGTTCCATGTATATATATCTCCAAAACATATATTAATCATTGCATTTGATGAGATTAAATTATTGTAAGAATCATCAATGAAAATACCATTACTCATATCTATATGTCCTTTATTTTTATATTGTTTCAAATTAACTCCTATAAAATCACAATATGGTAAATTCTCCTTAATCCAAATTGATTTACCATATAGATTTGGACTATACCCAGCAGAAACAATACTTATCTTATAAGTTTCTTTCAGTTCATCTAATATCTCCTTCGCCCAATCCATATAAGTGATATATCGGAAAAATCTTGGCTGATTAAAATATGAATCAATATACGATGGTTTAGCACAATTACACTCTTCAAAATTCCACGTATTAATTTCCCACCAATCAATATGCCTAAACTTTTTATAGTATTTAAAATCTTCATTATACATCTCACATATGGCTTTAATCGTATTAACTATGCACCCATCAGTCATAATCGATATACAAATCACGTATTCGACTCACTAAAATCACCTCTTCTTTATATATAATATTTTACAAAACAAAATCTTTAATATCCTGATAGAACTTATCCAATACGGATAGATCATCAGAATGAATCTTTATTTTCACTGGCTTCGAAATATCCAAGCTGAAGATACCAAGAATTGATTTTGCATCAATGACATACCTACCCTTAATAATATCTATATCTTCTTCATAACTGAGCGCAATTGCATTTAATTGCTTTGCTCCATCAATGGTATCTAATTCAATCCAATACTCTTTAAACATATTTACCTCCTTACCATAGTTTTACAACCTGTCCAATTGCATACATCTCGTCAGGTGCTTTTGGTAGCTCAAATTGTTTACCGCATTTCACACACTGACACATATATTTACGTTCACTCTTTTCGCATCTGATTATTTTGTAAGATTTATGCTTACAGAAACTCTCAAACATTCTCTCTCACCACCTCTAAGCTAAATGCTGCTCATATAATATAATACTTTCGACTTTTCCAATTGCTTCTGATATATCACCATTGTTGTCTACATGATATGAATGTTTTGGATCAATATTAGAATAAATCTTATTAAACTCTTCCTCTTCTTTTATGTAATTAGCTTGCCAATTATCTGCTGTAGACCTTTTCTTCGATCGAAGCTGTAACTGGTCAGTATCACAGTCAATCCAAATGTCAATCAACTGTAGATTCGGAATATCTCTTGTCGTGTTAATTAAGTCTGAATAACCACTGGGATTAATGATATATAAGTCAGAATTCATTAACTGCGACTCTGTTGCGAAAGAACAATAGCCTGATCTTTCTGTATAGGCAACCATGTCATTCATATATTTATTTACATCGTCAGCAGAAATAAATGTGTGATCACAATGTTTTCCAACTTCATTCTTACGTCTTGCTCTTGTTGTATAAGATTTCAAGACTTTTAACTTCATATCTTTTGCAACTGCACTCACAATTGTTGATTTACCAGATGCAGTTCGTCCAATAATACAAAATACTTTATGCATATGTGTATACCTCCTTACCAGTTAACCGCAATGTCAATTTGATTTGGATTGCTGTCAGCAAATCCACCAGTATCAACGACAATTGCAGTTCCTAAACTTGTTTCCACTAATGATCCTCGTGGGTGAATATCAAGATTTGCTGCACACATAATATAATTCCCAAGCATTTTACAGCCATCTTCTCTCACCCAATATTCATCAGTGTTCCCCATATTTCTCATAATAGATACACAGCCTGACATATCTAAGTTGTAATATGTTTCTTTATTACCATTGTAGTAATTTACTCCCTTGGAAGCTGTCAGCACACTATCTGAGTTATATGTTATTTCTATATTCTCTTTTTCAATTGTTGTTGGAATATCATTTATGATTTCTGTTTCAATTGTTTCTTCAATTTTAATTTCAGAAATGCCATAATCTTCTATTTCGATAATTCTTGGCTCATTAGATACTTCATAATCCGATACTGGATTAGAATAAATAAGAATTGGTTGAATGTCATTATTTGGATCTTCAATGATAAGATCGACTTCTTTTGACGATTTGTTATATGTCTGATCTGCTGCTTTATTCACATGATGTAAAACAATAATATTTACAATCAATAGAATAATTACAACCATTAACATCACACAATACAATGTGTCTCGTTTTAATATTTCTTTTAACTTTCGTATAAAAATAAAATTCCTCCTTTACTTGCTCGATTGTTTGAAAACTGTTCTTGCCAAAATAAACGTTAACCAAATGCCTGTGGACACAGACCATCTAAATGTCCACCCAAAACATAATGTAACAAGTTTGATGATGCCACAAGTCACAATCCAACTTATAGCATACGCAAGTATTATAATGATAATAACCGCTTTTAATTAGTTGTAAGATGGTTCTGTTTTATCGGTTCTCACAATTTCGAAAATAGGGAACTGAACTGAAATTCCACCATCTTTATTTTTAGTTTCTGCTTTGAATTTAATTTGCACAATTTTTCCTATAATCTCATCAGGATTATTCCAATAATAATCTCGCTGCTTATCTGTAAATCCAGATCCTACACCAAGCTCATGCCCTTTATAATCACATTTAATTAATCCCAATGTACCTTTATATTTACCATCGCCCTCAATAATTTCAGTACAACGAATATCGGAATGCTTAAATGACTTGATTTTAAGAATCCCGTTGTTGCGTTTATTCTTCCATTTAGTATCTTTATTAAGCATAAGACCTTCCCAACCGTCTTTATCTGCTTTATCAAGTAATAATGGAATAACTGATTTATCAGTTCCTTCATATATAATAGGTACAACTTCAAGATTGTCGGTATTCAGTCTCGAAATGGCTACAGTAAGAGGTTAATTAACTGAGTTCTGCGTTGCCGATACGTCAATTGACTTTCACCATGTATAAACTCTTCGACTGGGAGTATTTCATAAATTACAAATTTAATACAAGATTTATCAGAATCATCAGAATTGATAATGCCAGTTCCTAACTGGAAATTATCATTATCAGAAAGGTTATCATAATTTTTACGAATTAATTCTCCATTAAGAAAGAAATTATCTATATTAGGAAGTCTTTTAAGGTCTTTGATTATATGATCAAGTCCTGTAAATGGCTTACCTTGTCTACTTATCAATTGTCCGTGTTTCCATCCGGCATTAGATCCGTTAAGTTTTTGAGATAGAGCAAACCACTCACCATCTTTAGGCTCGTTCTTTTCAGAGATAGGATAAGCTTGCTGTACGTCCCAAGATGGGATTAAGCCAGGAATAACATTATTGACGACTTTCTTATCACATCCAAGACGGAATTTCTTTGTAATTAAGTCTATGTAAAAACTACGATATTCTTTAGGTTGCTCATTGATAAAACTTTGTATCATTGAAATATCATAATCTGTTCCTGTATTATTAGTTTTCAAATATTGTATAACATCTTCAAATTCTGCCAAAATATAATTTGATGGATGAACTTTCTTAGAAATTTTCTTGGTAGACAAACCAGTTTGTATATTAGAATCACATAGAAATTTTAAACATTTCTTGAATAATTCATTATCTTTATTGTCATTGATAATCACTTTCTTCTCATTTAAACTGCTCGTAGATTGTATCTGTTTAAATAAACTAATTACTGTTTCCATCATCCACTTCCTCTCCACAATATTCTTTTAAATATGTAAGCATCTTATTTTCCTCAATGAAAAACGGATCAATTTTCTTGTCGCAAGATACCCATCCAAGAAAATTCATCATAAGTTGTCCGTATCTCCAATCAGGAAAATATTTCTTCCATATTCTATTTAATTCTGCTGTAAATTTATCTATACGTGCTGGATTTCTAATTATGATCGCCTCCTATGAAATGAACATTTACTTGTGTACTTCATAAAACCATTCATTGTATAAATCATATCTATTTTGAATATTAAGCCAATTAATTTCCTTATTGTTATCCTTTGCCCACTTTATAAACTCAGTAATTTTACCGCAACAATGAAATTCAGGACAACCTGCACGATATATACAATTAGGTACTAATACATTAGATTCCAATGGATGTGTTTTATGTAATTCAATTTTGAAATCTTCTGCCAATTCAACGGCTTCTGGTGTGGCGTTTCCACACAATCTTTTTCTCCATCCATCAATACAGTTTTGCTCATTAGCATAACCATCAAAATTAACCAATGCATCTTGTGGTTTCTTTCCTCGTGGAGTATCATCAACCAATCTATCATCCCTTTGAGAACTAATAAATTTTTCAAATTTATGTCTTGACCATTCTGTACTCAGCCAATAATAAATACTTTTCCATGACCAATCAAATTCAAGCAATCTAATTGGTGTATGTTCAGATATAAGTAACTTTTTTTTAAAAGTATCTGTTGCTTCGTTTTCTGTAAAATCTTTATTGTCCGTAGTTCTACAATGATTCTTTACTCTCTTCCAATCATCACCGAACCAATTAAAAACTGTTTTCAATTGTTATTTCTCCTTTCTAAACTTCCAGACATAATCAACAAAACTACCCCAATTCATTGTCACCTGGTCATAAATGTCAATCTTGACATCATTAGCATCTCCAATCCACGGATGCAAAATCAATTCATACTCTGATTTACTCCACATGTAATACATTAATTCTTTCTTTAATTGAGCAGAAAATTCTTCCTTAGTTAGATTCTCTTTTAACGTATCCTCTACTTTATCTCTAAATGTACTATGTTCAAAAATATTCCACTTAATTATCTTTCGTCTGTTAATATCATGATAATAAACATACCATTCTATAATAATCACCTCCGATTACTTATTCTCTTTTTATTTGTGAAATGATGAGCGAATTGCTCTAAGAAATACAGCGAAAATTATTATATAGAAATCGTAGTAATGAAATAATGGTTTACTGTTACTTAATTACATCTCTAATATCTCTTCCGTCAATTTCATTACCAATAGAATCCCAACCATTACATAAATCTCTTGCAAATAGTTCTACTCTTGGCAAATCACCACATAAAGATACTATTCTGTCCCTTATTTCTTTTGGTTTTTCAGAATGCTCTGTTTTTGGATATTCTACAATCTGTTGTACATTTCTTGCTTCACGCCAATAATTACCTTTTCGTGCTATTAGACAATATTCTGCATTTGAGATAGTATATTTACCTAATCCATCTTTGCGAACTTCTGACATGTCATTTTTCATCTTTACCCATACAAAACCAACAGTTGCATACTTAAATCCCCATGATTTTATAAGTTCAAAACCTTTTTCGAGAAATGGAGATGTAACCCATAAAAACAAAAAACAATTCTCTGCTGCAATATTGCCAATTGGTAAATTACATAAATCTTTAAATTTCATTACCTCGTAGTGTTTATCTGCCATTCCCCAAAATTCTCCGTTGAGATTTTTAGTATTTCCATAATCCCAAGGTGGATCAGCATAAATAATATTATATTTTTTATTCATTTTACTATTTGTATTATTGCTCCTTTCGTAATATATCCTCTTTATTATCCAAAGAAACTGTCGATTCTTGCCATCTTACTTCAAAGTCTTAACAAACTTCATAAGTTCAGACTTCTTACTTGATGGGATATTAACTGTTACCTCTTCCCATACATCAAGATTATTAAAATATTCTTTAATTTCTTTCTGCTCTGAGTTCCAATCAAGATTATTTTCTTTATACAATTCTTCTAATTCCAATTCGAGATAATCCCCATCATGTTTAGCATCGCCAGCCTTTGAGTATTCCTCATCTGTGTGCCAATCATCTTGAATCTCAACATTACCCATTACTTCGCTAAATTTACCATCTAATTCCCCACAACCAATTTCTTTCGGAAAAATATCTTTTAATTTTTCATATGAAGACTTTTTAATCCAAATATTATCTTCGTAAGTTGATCCACTATAATATCCTTCTGCAAACAAACATACATTTACTAGTTCCATTTTTTGTTCTCCTTTCTTTTTTCAAAAATATGTGGGTAGGGATTTTCACCCTACATAAGCCGTGCACTGCTCACATTGGAGGGAGTTGAACCCATAGGTGTCCTACCGAGTGTTTTTAATCATCCACCTGTCTACTGCCCATTTGCGTGTCTACATATTCCACCACCACATATCTAAGAAATCCGTCTTTCATTGGCTTTTTGAGTCTCTGAAACGCCCTATTTATGGGCATTCCAGAAATCCTCTATTGTATTATTCTCTTAAAATATTAACTTTGGATGAGCTGTATCATATAAACACTGCTGTAAGTGAGTCTGTTTCTTACTTACGCCCTCTTTACTGATAGCCATTCTCAAAGCACCAGTTTGAGCAACCAAATCGCATTTTTTCTTTGCTCTTGTAATTCCTGTATATAATAATTCTCTTGTTAAAAGGGAATATGATGAAAAATCAATGCCGAAAATAACATGATTGAACTGAGAACCTTGAGACTTGTGAACTGTAATCGCATAACCAAGTTCAATACTATTAACTTGTGTTCCTTCTACGTATACCTCTCCAATACCCATAAATGAAATAAGCACTGCTTTATCTTCTGGAAATACCTTTTTAATAATACCAAGATTACCATTAAAGATAGGTGGATTGGTTTTGTATGTATTCTGTGTATTGATAACTTTGTCTCCTTCTCGAAGAATTATTACTTTGCCCTGTGATACAACCTCAATCTGTTCTTTATTGTCGTCTTCTGGATTATATAAATCCTGAATCGTATTATTGATGTTATAAGTGCAAGCATCACCTTGTTTTTTAACGGGAACAAGTATCTGAGTTTCCATAACATTGAAGTTCTCTGTGTTCATTGCTTCTGAAAATCTCTGCATTATTTTATAGAAAGTATTACTCTTATCTGAATAACAATCTAATGATAAATCCTGCAATTCTCCTCTTGTCTCTGTACCAACCCAGTCTTTTTCTACAATCTGTATTCCTTTACGAATACGTCTTGCTTCTGTAACAATGGCTGATGCTGCTGCTTGTCTATGTACTTGACTAAGATATACCGTAGGAATCTCAGGAGAATTGATCATATCAAACGCAATGTTGCCACACCCAATTGACTCTAACTGTCCCATATCACCAAGACAGATAAGCTTTGCACCTGAAGGGATTGCTCTTAAAAGATAATAGAAAAGATAAGCATCAACCATTGAAATCTCATCTACGATTACAATGTCAACATCCAATGGGTTTTCATCATGATATGTAAAACCATTCTTGCCCCCATCATCAGTACAAGGATATTTAAGCAATCTATGAATTGTATATCCTTCTTCTCCTGTGATTTCAGCCATTCGAGAACTTGCACGACCAGATAAAGCACACTGTACATATACATAATCTTTCAATGCTTCAAGAAAAGCAGACACAGATGAACTCTTACCTGTTCCAGCTTCACCATGAATAACAACCACATTGTTTTCAAGTGCTTCTTTTACACCCATTCGCTGTTCTTCTGTAAACTGCCAACCATTCTTATGCTCGACATGCTTGATTGTATCTTCCCAATCGCCATATGTAATCTCTGATTTTGCATCTCTTAATCGGATTAATTCTTTGGCAATTTTATCTTCAATATTGTAGAATTTTCTAAGACCAATCTGTGTCTTATCTTCATTCCACCATAGCTCATCACCCATATCATGAATTGCTTCTGTAATATTCATATCGGGAACATCTTCGCTAAGTTCATCAATAATTGCCCCCATTAACTCATCAGGTGTAATCCATGAACAACCATTCTGACCAGAATCTTCAAGATATTTGTAGATAAAAGCACTAATACGTTGAGAACAAAATTCTTCCATTCCACTATCAAGTGCTATTTTATCTGCTGTTTTCCAACCGATACCTTTTACTTCATTACATAAGATATATGGATTATTTTTAACCTTTTCAACAACTAAATCAGGCGAATTATATCGTTCCATTAATCTATTCACCATATTGTTCGTAAGGTTATACTGTTCCAGCTCTGAGAAGATTTTTGCTAAATGGATATTCCGATTAAATCTTTCAATCCATCGTGCAGCCGTGTCTAATCCACAACCTCTGACCTTTACCAAATCTTCTGCTTTGTTATTCTTCAAAGAATCAAATGGATCATCCAATGCATCATACATATTTTCAATCTGAAGTGGGGTAAACAAAGTGGACAAGAATTTCTTCTGTCCAACTTTGTCATTCTCATTAAAGGTAATGGCACTATAGATTGATATGATATTGTATTGTCCTCCCCATTTGGGATCTTCTACATAATCTGCCACTAATACATATGGATTACCTTCAACCAACTGTGGCATTGTACCTTTGATTATGATTTGATTGAATTTGTCGGTCTTAGGTTTACCCTCTTTGACCTTATCTACTGAAACAACAGCAATTCCAAATTCATTTTTATAAAATCGTATTGTCTCTACACTACATATAATTTTTATTCTATTTTCTGATGCCATTAGTCCTCACTTTCCTTTTAATCAACTTTTGTTCTTTCAGATTGAAGTAGCAATGTGCCATCTGAATGTATCTCTTGAACTTTGTTTACTGTGTGCTGATAAATTGTGTCTTTATAAATCATTGGTCTGAAACTATCATCTCTTCTGATTCCTGCGACAACAATCTTTGAACCTCTACTTAGCCAACTTCTTTCAAGTACAGTCTTCTTATCACTATTCGGATCAAGCTTTGCTGAAATTTGTTTATTATAAAAAGCATAATGACCTTTATTAAACTTCACATGTACTGCACCATACTTCGTAAGAAGTGTAACCATACAATGCAAATTATCAGCATTGATAACTGTTCCTGCTATTCTTGAAATCTTAAATTTAGGCATTTTCTTTGGTGAACCATCAATATAACGAGTATAATAATCGTAAGGTTCTGGTTCTTCTGATAAATCGAAGAAATTAACTATGCCATACAATTCTTCATTAATATTCTCCAACTCATGTTCACCATCATAGAAACTTAACGCTTGCATAGACCAAGAAGGTAATGTACCATCAGCGTATTGATTCCAAACAGTTTTGAATAACGCTTCATTATAGAGATTTAATGTATCAGAATTGTCAAACCAATCCTTTAATGGCTGAATGTATTTATCAACCTCTTTAGTAAACAATTTTTCTGATACAATATAATATTCTCCTTTTATTTTAATTACTGAGTCTTCTGTGAAATGTTCCTTGAAGAAAGGCTGAGAATTGTTGTCGAGAATATAATAGCCATCATGATATCCTCTTTTTGGTACTTTCTTTCCTTCATCTATATGCTTTTCATATAATCCTTCATCATCTAAAACATATTTTTTGAAATTAACCATACGTCTTGCTAAATCTAATGATTCAGGAATAATACCCAACTCTGTCATTTTTGCGAATTGTTGCATTGTAATCTTGTCACTTGGAGTAAAAGCATAGTTTTTTAAATACCAACGCATTGTTTCTTTTCTATCTGATGAGTGCAATTCTGTAAAGCAACCAGCTTTAATTAATTGAACCATTTTTGACTTGGTAATAAGTTTTGTATCAAGCATTTTACGGGCAAAATCCTCTATAGAATTAAATGGTCTGTTCTGAATAATTGCTTGTACAATATCATCGCCTATACCATTGATACCTTTTAATCCAAAAATGATACGGTTGTTCTCAACATCTGCTTTAAAACCAAAGTCTGCTGAATTGATAAGTGGAAGTTCTACTTTAACATTTTCTTTTTGAACAGCCGCTATTGCTATTGCCATCTTTCCGTAATTGGTAGAATCACCTGCATTTTCATCTATTGCACCAGAATCTACAATTAAATTCGCTGTCTGCCAGTAAATCGGGCTGTATTTATAACACAAATTCAACTCTTGAAGACCTATAATCGAGTAGGCTAATGTATGACTTTTATTGAATCCATACCCTCGCTGGGTGCAAATAAGCACATTCCACACATAGTTCGTTAAATTCTTTGATAAATGCTTCTCTTCCGCATTAGCAAAGAATTCTTCTTGTAATTGCAAGAACTCTTTTGGCTTCTTCTTTGCGACTGCTTTTCTTAATCTATCACCCCAAGCTAATGAGAAACCACCAATCTTCGGATGCATTGTCAAAAGTACCAAATACTCCTGGGCTTCACAGATACCAAATGATACTCCAATAATATCTTTCAGAATATCTTGTTCTTCTTGTGTCAGACCATATTCAGTCATTTCATCATACCAATACTGGATATTTTCTCTAAAACGAGCATATTTCTGTAATGGTGTTTCAGCACCTTTTTCCTGTGCCATAAGTCGCAATACTGAATTAATGGTTGCTAATTCATCGACAGAAGCAGGTTTTGCTAATGCAACCGCCTGTACGCCACTCTCTTTCTCCATCTGAAAGAATGACATTACTTTGTGATTCCAAAGCATCTCCCACATATCTCTAGCTTTACGTTCCAAAGTATATACGCCAATATATTTTTCATAAGTAGCTTTCAATGAACCTTGCCACTCTATTACATTATTCTCCAAAAGCAGTTCCAACTCTGCTTGCATTTTATCCAAAGCATCAATACAAAGCAGATCGACCTTAATAAGAGAACAATCTTCACACATATGTAAATCAAACTGAGTAATAACATCACCTGAATTTGTTTTCATAAGTGCTGTTGTATCTGTAAATGGTCTATCAACTAAGATAATTCCACCTGCATGTGAACCTACACCATTGACAAGTCCTTCTATCTTCTGTGCAGCTTCCCATAATTCAGGATATTTATTCATTTCTGTAACAAATTCTTGTACAGGTGGGTTATCATCATCACCATAATACATTTGTGATAAAGTTCTTAATTGACCTCTATCGGCTACAATCAATGAACTAATATACTGAGCTATATCATTATCAATCTTCAAACCACGAGCTGCTGTTAAGATAGCACTTCTACTCTTTTCAGTTGATAGTGTCATAACCTTACTAACTCTATCTTCTCCATATGTATCTTTCATAGCCTGAATAACTGCTTCACGCTTTGAACCACATATATCAATATCAATATCCAAAACAGAAGCACGTTCTGGATTCAAGAATCTCCAAGGATACGTCTTTGTTTTTTCTCTTAATGGATTAATCTGTGTGATACCAAGAATATTTAATAGACAGAAACCTACACCAGAACCTCGACCAGCCCCTACTAATGTACCTGCACTCCAAGCAATCTGTACATCAATAGCAATCTGAAGAAGATATTTAGACCAACGAACCTTCATTTTTTCAGATGAATCCTTTATATAATGAAGACATTCGTTTATTTTTTCATAAGCTTCGTCTGTTTGGTAATAAGGATCTGTGTCAATATAAGCAACAATATCTCTTACTAAATGCCTATCACAATCGTATTCAGAATGATAAAACTCACTTAATAAAGGGATTTGTTTCTTAAACTTTTCATATAACTCTTTGTTTGGTTCAGAAGTATTTAATGGAATATACGGAATATCGAGGTCTTTTGTGAGTTTGTAATACTCTGCTTTTCCATATATAAGCATTGTATTGTCTAATCCCTTTTGAACTACATCGTGACCATAGTATTCGTCCATATATTCATGAATTTCATCTTCACTCATAATATAAGTGGTAGAATAAAAATCATCCACCTCTCTGTCGCCGTCTTGAGATTCCAAAAAGATTTTATGTATCTGTCTATCTTCTTTTTTAAGATAATGAGCATCCGTTGTAATGATATATGGTGTACCTGTCTCTTCTGATAACTGAATTAACTTGTGATTGACATAGATTTGTTCCATCATATGAGAAGGTTGCAACTCTAAAAAGAAGTATCCTTCACCAAATATTTCATTCATATATGCAATCCAATCTTTACAAGATTGCCATATTTTTTCGTATTCCTTTGGATTTGCTCTTTCTAAATCCTGAAACTGTAAAAGTCTATGTGGTAATGCTCCCCCAAGGCAAGCCGAGCTTCCGATAATATCTCCTTTATAGTTTGCCATCATTTCTTCAAGATCACTATAATAGGTAGGAACTCGCATCATGACATGCATAAAAGAGTTCTTAGTCCAAGCTTTTGTGCTTAATTCTCTAATGCCTTGATGCCCATGAGCATTTAATGCTACTAAAATAAAATGAGGATATCTATTATTAAATTTATTCTCGGCAGTTACATCTTCTGTACACAAATATATCTCATTACCAAGAACAACTTTAAAATTCTCCCATCCTTCTAAGTTCTTGTGACTATCATAGTATTTAAGTGCATCTAAAGAGGAAGTGATAGACTCATGTTCCGTAAAGCAAATGCCAGCATGACCTAATGAGTGAGCATACTCAATCATTTCAGGCACTTTATTTATAGAATCTCGAAGTCTTAAATTACTTCCCTCCGCACTATGGTTATGTACTCCAAAAAAACTCACTCAAATCCTCCTCTTATAACTGTTTTAATAAGCTTCTAACTGGTTCTGTAGTTATATTTTTTTTAGCCCAAGAAATATAACCAGAATCTATTTCACTAATTTCTGATAATGTTTTTCCTGAATATTTACCAAAAGTAATCACATAAGAATTGATATCTAGCAGTTCTTCTTTTGGAATATCAACACCACCTAATACAGAAACTACATCATCAGAATATGTCATATCAAGATTTGACCTACTTGCTAAATAATCACACATATGTACAAAGAACTGCTCGTCATTTTCGGGCTTTGGTAATACCGTCTTACTTCTCTTTGTAGAAGTCCATTCACCCGAATGACTCTCACATAATCTTGCAATATATGCTTTTGTATCAGCGTCTACATCATGTTCAACAGATGTATTTCTCACCCACTCGCCTGCAAGCATCGGATGTTCGTGTACCGTATATTGAGAACCATTTAGCCCACATTTAATTGCATCATGAAAAATTGGTGTGCAGCGTAAACAATCTCGCTGTCGCTCATTGGTCTTTTCTTTTACATACTCTAATCCAAGAACATAATTCATTACTTCTGCAAACATTAAAATATGAAAAATCTGACCATGCGGCTGGCACTGCGTTTTATTATGATACTTAAAAGATGTACTACTTGGAATTGTGAAGATATAATCTGGAATTTCTTTAATCATATCTGTACAATATTCTCGAATCTCATCTGTCTCAAACTTATTTAATAATTCTTCAAAAACTTTTACTTTGTCCATATTTTCTCCTTATACAAATTCCCAATGATATCCAACAACCTTATATTTTTTTAAGCAAGCTCGTCTTATGGTGCTATGTGATACACCATTGTTTCGTGCAGCTTCTCGCAATCCGCTATATACAACTTGAGTTTCTATACATCGAACCTTCTTCTTCGTACTGTCAGTTTTTGTACCATAGTTATTATTGTACAAAGCAGTACACCACTCTAAATTACATACATAGTCATTTTGTTTGTTTTCATCCTTATGATTCACTTGTGGTAATTTTAGCGGATTTGGAATAAACGCAATCGCAACTAAACGGCAAACACGCCTGTTATATTGTTTATCTTTTCCTTGTAAAGTTACTTGTCTATATCCATCTCTATCTTTTCCACCAACAAGTATATGATTGCTAGAATTATTTTTGACTCTTCCATAATTTGATACACTATACAGTGGGAATTCTTCAACAACTCTCCACTCTTCTGTCATTAAAATACCAACTTTCTTTTCTTCTCTGTATTATTATTCTCCAAAGCATTCCACTTTTTATTGACTTCAAACGTCTTTTGAGTTGGTGTCCACTTTGAATAATATTCACATTCATTTTTATAAATAGTTGCTTCTGGATTTGTTGTGCAGAAATTGCACCAATGACATAATGGCGTGGGCTTCGGAATAAACAGATTTTTATTCTCACTTGCTTCAATATCACCAAACACTTTATCAAGTGCTTTAATTAAACGCTTTTCCCATCCTTTTGTAAGAGCATATTGTTCATCATCTATAAGGATAAATCTATACTGCGATTCAATAGGCAGCTCACCAAATTCGTTTAAAATTGCCAAAGCATAAATTCCAAACTGTAATGAAGTTGCCAATTTACTCTGATCATATATTTTCTTGGAAGTCTTATAATCAACCGTTCTATACTGACCATCCTTTACATCAATTCGGTCAATAAAACCTTTTAGAATAACTTTGTTACCCCATACAAATTCAAAAGGTTTTTCAAAATATGTAGGCTGCCAAGTAGTGTCTTCCATTTCTTCGTGTAACACTTTATCAAATAGTTTTATTTTTTCTTCATATGAAGCACCACTCGCATTATCAGCTTCGTGCCATACTTCAAAATATTTTCTTCTTAGCTGCGCTACACCTAATAATTCTTCTTTTGTTTTTTCGTCTGTTTCGGTCACTCCATTCTGTAGAATATTATTTAACTTGTCATAATCTACTGCTTGACCAGAAGCAATCATCTTACCTTTGGTTTCGAGTACGTAATGGCACAGACTTCCTAACTCAAGTGCAATTGAAGTATCCTGTGAATACTTCTTATCCATATATTTAAACTTATACTGAAGAGGACAATTTTTGAAAACCTCAATTTTACTATATGAAAATGTAGGTAAACCTTTGTCCTTATCAGTTACAGGTCTTACTCTATCTTTTAATTCTTGCAATTACTTCTCCTTCTTTGATTCTTTCAACACTCTATTAACTTCATCCATTGTGATAACAATCTTCTCATCTAATAATTCCAACAATGTTTCTTTCCCCATATCTGTAGGACTGGCTTTATAAGGCAATCTATTCTCACTGTCTAACAACAAACAAACTTTACAATATGGCACTAATCCTGCTACTTTTTTTACAAGTTTGTTATAATAAATCTCTGCTTCAAAAGAATGTGCATCCTGGTATTCTCTATCAAAAGCCACAATCACTTCTTCACATTTGAGATATTGCAACAATAATTTTTGCTGAGTGATAGTGATATTACTTCCGCAAGTTGCTACCGCAAATGAATCTTCTCCAAAGTACGAATAATTTTGCATGCATCCTTTTTCTGACTCAAGCAGCATTGCTTTTCGTATTGATTTAATTTTGTTTTGGGTAACATTGATCCCGTATAGATTTGAACCTAATTGATGACTAAGAAACTTCCCACTTATTTGAAGCGGAACATACTTTCCTACTCTTTCAATATCAGATTCATCAAGATAACGACCTCTAATTCCAATCAACCGATTGTCTTTGTCTCGATGTGGAATTACGATTTGGTTGGTCAATCCATAATAACCAATCTCATATCTGCTCAAAGCTTCACGAGAAATGTTGTCATTTAACCAATCTTCATGAGGTGCATAGTAGAATGTGTCTAAGATATTTTCACTAATTTCAGACAATGTAGGTACTTCACGTCTATTCTTTTTTACTGACTTCAAACGATTAATCCATTCAAAATCATTAATACGATTCTTTTCTTTCTCAATCTCATCAGCACTTGTAACAGCTAACTTTCCTGTAAGTTGCCCAATAAAATGTAACGCTTTATACCATGTAACTGTCTTTCCTTTAACTCTATTGGCTCTAATTACTAATTCAACAACGTTAAAACTATCTGAACATTTAGAGTAACAATGAAAAGTTCTTCCTTTGTACCCTTTATCCTCGTTTGGTTCGTGATAATAATATAATTTCCACGAATCTGATCCGTGACATACCGACTGGAATATTAAATCGCCATTACTATCTGTTTTTGGATAACTAGAGCCAAAATAAGTAACAATTTTTATTATATCTTCCTTAGTAAGCGAGTTAAGAATTGCATCCTTGTCTAAATACATACCCTCACCTCACTTACCAATTTCCCCAACTCTTCTTATCAGTTGGTTCTTCTTCCTGTTCTTCATCAATCGGATTATCAGGTACTTGAGATAGCAATACAGAATGCTCCTTAATCTTCTCTTCTACCTGCTCAATCTTTGTAAAATCCATATCAATTAGCTCAAAATCATAATTCGTTACAAACAAACACTGCTCTGTCATAGTACCCAAATCAATTTTTGTCCAAATAATGATTCGTGTTAATCTTCCTCGTCTGACTTTATATACCCAATGACACATATTAGGTACAGGCATATTAACCATTTTATGTAACACTGATTCAATTTTCTTTTTCTCTGCTTTGGTGGGAGCCATTGAAATAACACCCATATCCAATTTATTCGCTAATGCTTTTGAACCAGCTAACAAATTCTGATCCTTATACTGTGCATTTTGTGCTTCACCATTTAACTGAGAAGCAGTATAAATAAACACATCTAACTGTTGAGCAATTGTCTTTAATTCAGTTGCAAATACCAATAATAATTGATGCTCTTTCAATCCCATTCCAGATTTACTGTTTACTTCTGCCATTAAACGTAATGAGGTATGAATATAGTCAAAGAAAAAATACCTAACGGAAAATTCTCGGTTGTATTTTTTTATCTGGTTTTTAATGTCTTCAATGGAAAAATCAGGAATATGTACGATATATAATGGACTAGATTCGATATAAGAAATGGCTTGTTGAACTCTTTCTAATTCTCCTTGCTCATATGTGCCATATAGAATATGTTCCTCATTTACTTTACTAACGGCTGCAATTAATAATGTCTGTATCTCATCTACTGGCATCTCAGTCGAGAAAATAGTAGTCGGCTCACAATTTCCTGTATACACATACTGCTTTGATACAACATCATAAAAATACGGAACAGCAATTTTGCAAGCATCGCCAGCAGCCATACGAGTTTTACCACCACCTTGAGGACACGACCTCATAAATAAACATCCTAATCTCGCACCTCTTGATACAGTATTCAATCCCTCGTTATTCAAAGCTAAACCAACATCAGGAACTTCCATCAATTCATTTACCAAATCTGTCATGCCATCACCAGCCTGAACATCTGTACTTAGTGTATTGGTACAATATTTCATATTGGGATTAATAACAAATGTCGCTTCAACCATTTCAATAATGTCTTGCTCAGTATAATTGTCAAACTTAATTTGTTCAGCTTCCATCTTTGAGGTATCTGCAATGGTACTGTCAAAAATAAATCTTGTATCAAGACCTTTTTGCTCATAATATCTAAGCAATGCGTATTTTCTTAATCTGTGATAATAATAATCATAGTTCTCAATGGTAGCCATATCTCTTGCATTTGAAAGATATTCTATACCTTGATTCTCCTGAAAAATTGAATACTGTTCTTTGTAATTGCTTAGATATGAATCTATACTAAATTCATCAATTGTGGTGCAACCTTGCATATGTAGATTGTAAATTGCAACAAATAGCAATTCATAGAAGTTCTCTGTATTAAAATCAGTTCTATCTAATGGTCTATCAATATCATCTATTAAGGAAGAATCTTGTATTAAACAACCAATCGTATTCAAATATGCTCTTTTATCTACAAGTCCTTCATGTGCCATTATTTCACCTCTTTCCCAATTGACTGAATATCAATCTGTTTTATTTTTCTCTTTTTAGGTTGAACAATAATGGTTTTTTCTTTGTACATATTTGAAATATCCATACTTTCATTATGTTCTTCCAATTTATCAACCGACTCATAATACTGCATTGCTTCTGTGTGATAATATGGGACAATTCCAATTACATCACCAGTTAAATCTTTTTCAATGATTTCATGCAGATAAACCAGAGTCTTATACATGCTTTCGTATGTAAAACCATAACGCTTGATATAATCTTCTGTTAAGGCATATACTTTTGTACTTAATTCTTCTCCTTCGATGAGACTTCTTAAATACTTGTAATACTGTTGCTTTTTTGTATATTCCTCTTCGGATAATGCTTCTTTTAATTCGGCTTGAGGTCTAGCTTTTCTACCGACTTTTTTCTTTGTAGCAACCTTATCTATCTGTTCAGTTTTGTCTTTCTGCAATGTCTTGATTGCAATATTAAAACATTTTTTATGAGCATAGCGTCCCTTGTATGGAACGCCATCCTCATCTACAATTGGCTCATTGCATATTACGCATTTTCTTCGAGCTGCCATGTATCAACCTCTTATAAGTTATTCTCCTCAATGAAACTCTCAATATCATAAATGATTGCTTCAATAAGCTGTTCCTGCCCTTTCTTCAGATCACTAGCCTTCTTGCCTTCGCCTAACTGATTTGCAACGATTGTCTGTAAATCCTCAAGATATCCATTATCAGCAAGCTTCTCTCCAAGTTTCTGTAGCTCGTCCATGAGGTCATCATATGATTTAACATCAACTGTTCTCTGTGCTTTCTGCTCCTCGTATGTAACTGCTGTGATTCCCTCTTCTCTCTCCTGAATCTCAATAGCCTTAATAATTACATCTTCAAGAGCTTCAGCAGTGAACTCCTCAATATAAGTAGTAGGAAGATAATCGAAACGAGAACGAGCAAAGAACTCATCTGTCTGTGCTAAGAAACCAGAAGACTTAACAACCTTACCGTCTTTATCAACACCGTTAGAACGAACATAAACACATAAGTCTGTATTATTGATGATAGGTGCTAACGCTCTCTTATCAGCCTTTGGTGAAATGTATCCATCCTTCTCCTGTGCATGTGCAATAAAGTAACAACAATATCCAGCGCCAAGCAACTTGTTAATTTGCTTCCAGAACTCAGTCTCATACTCTTTCCAAAGTCCATATCCACCATTTCCTTCTCCGATTGAAGGAGCTTTATACTTCTGGCAAATAAACTCCTGACAGTAATTTGCAGCCGCTTCAATCTCATCAAAGATAATTGTTGAATACATTTCTCTTGCCTTCTCTACTGTTGCAGGATCTGTAAGCTGCTTGTTAATCTTAATAAAGTCAGACCATTTTGTAATAGGACAATATGGAACACCAGGAATGGCATTAAGACCTGCCTCGAATGGAAGATAGAATGGCTTCTTCATACGAGTTGCCTGTTTAGTCTTTCCTAAATTATTTCCACCATAGACAAGAATAACCTTGCCCTCTAAACCTTTTGCTACTGTGCTGACCTGTGGATTAAAAATATCTAATTCGTTCATGTAATTCTCCTTTATTTTTAAAAATATTTTCTTAATAAAAATGGTACATATTTCAAACTATTTCATTCGTACCTACAACAAAGTTAGATTAGAAACCTAAACTTCTACCATGTGCTGCACCACTTGGCTTTGCAGTAGATGCCTTTGCGCCACTCTGAGCTTTAGCTTTTGCTTCCTCAAGACGATTAGCTCTCTCCTGAATTGCAGCCTGAATTGTTTCAGCGACATATGGAAGCTCTGGTGTAATGCCCTCCTCATATGCTTCAGAAGCACCTGTGATAAGAAGATCACTCTTAATCTCTACAGATACCTTCTTTCTTGGCTTACCAATCTTAACTGGAATCTCTGTTACAGTCTCAATTCTGTTATTGATAATATCTCCATAGAACTCTACTGTCTGTCCTACTTCGAATCCTGAGTCAACAGCCTGTCCTACTTCTCCCTCTGCCACAAGGTCGATTGGCTCAATTCCGTTATATGTAGGCATCCATCCACTTACTACGATTCTTCCTGTCTCAACACCATCAGCATCAAGCTCAGGATTAATACCAGAAATGAATACCTCAACTGCGAACTCTGCGTGTGGCTCATAATCCTCGTCAGCCTTTAATCTATTGAAGAAATTGCTCTTGTAAGATACAATCTTCTCACCGTTCTTACCTGTGAATGGGCTAATATCACCAGTTACTCTAACCTTTGTAGCCTCTTCCTCGCCAACTTCTGCAATAGACTTGTACTCATTCATTACTGTCTGAATACCTGCATAAGTCTTGTTATCAGCACCTGCCTTAGTCTTCTCATTTACATTGACGTTGTACTTAACGAAATTCACATCAGAAGTCTTAACTGTAATATGACCTGTTACCTTATTCTTTCCATCCTCTGTTACAATCTTCAGATCCTTCTCACTAACTACACCTACTGCTGTTGCCTTTGCATTTGCCTGTCTTAAATTTGTTTCCTTTGTTGTTGTCTCTGCCATTTAAAAATGTCCTCCTTAAAATTAAAAAATTTATGTAAATATTGTTAATAAAACAATCTATCTAAACGCCCAAATGGACGGAACACAGAAAATAAATTTATGTAAAATCTATCTTCAACAGTGATTTTTGAGCGCACAAACCCAAGGGTATGCTGTTCTTCCACCCATACAAATGCTATCCGCATTTATTATTTATTCTTTTATTTTGTCTCGATTTATATATAATTTTCGAGACATTTTGTTTTTGGAATTTTTGAACTGAATTGTTCAAGACTGATTAGATATTCTCTAAGAACAGAATGATTTAGCAAAAATCACTTTCATCCATACCATAATACTCTTGCATATCAATATAATATTGGTCATCATGTAATGGAGTTCTTTTAGCTCTTTCAAAATACTTGCCAATATCTAACCAACATTGATGTTTTGTAAGAGGTTGAATATTCATATCTAAGTGATTGTTGATGAATAATATTGTCTTTTCCTGTTTTTCTGTTGGATTATATTTCTCAGGAATCTTCCATTCACCATCCAAATATGTAATTTTACATGACTTACAAACAAATTTTTCATGTTCAACTTTCTGATAATAAATCTTTTCGTCTTCCCAATGATAAAACCCTTCCATTTTACAATAGGTTGTATTGTCCATTTCTTGATCACAATTAGGACACTTCATATTCTCACCTCCTCGAAATCCACAGGAAACAGTGATTTATTTGCTGTACAAACCAATCTGTTTCATCTTTTTAAGAAATAGTTTCATCTCATATCCCGTAAGACCAACACATGTATTTCCAATCTTTTTCTGATCTGTTAGTTCAGCATCATAAGACTGTAACAGGTGTCTACCAGATGCCTTATGAAAAATATCTACTGTTTGAACAAAACTGTGTTCGTCATCTTTTCTTTTATATCTTACACCATACTTATCCTCTTTTATTTTAACGAATCCAATGGCTGCTAATTTGTCATCTACTGTTTTAAATAACTTCATATAATTTTTCCTTTCACTTATATATTCTCTACTTTACATACAAACTCTCATAAACAATACTGTCGTTTGATTTACCAATTGTACGCTTAAAACTACTATTACCACTTAGCAAATACTCATGTGTTGTATATATGTCTTTAGGGACATTCCAAGTATTATCTATATCACCACTTTTACCATCAAAAGATAAAGCATATCTACATGGCAACTGTCTTAAATAATCCCAAAATTTTTCATAATCAATAGTTCCATAATACATACCTTTTGTATTTGCATAAGGTGGATCAAGATACATATGATCATTCTCTGTTGGTTTTATATCTTCATACGAACAACTGATAAATTTAACATCATTCTGTTTTAATAATTGACTCCATTCAAAAATTATCTTCTCAAATGTTTCAGGAATAATACCATTTCTAGTTACATGAAATGAATTGTTAAATTCGCCATTACGGTTATATCTTGGCATACCATTGGTTGTTGTTCTCATAATAAACATAAAATCTAATGGATTATGCTCTTTGTTGTATCTGTCCCTAACATTGGCAAAATATTTTTTCTTTCGTTGCTTATCGTCATCGGTATTTAATTCATTCCAAAGCTTCTTATAATAAGAAGAAACTTCTAACGGATTGTTAATGATTTCATTCCATAAGTCAATCAACCCACTATTCAAATCACTACATATATAATGCTTAACTCGTATATCACTGTCGAGAAGTCTCCTTAAAACTGAAGCTCCACCACAAAACGGCTCATAATAGGTATCAATCTCTTTTGGAAAAAATGTTAAAATCTTTTCAGCCTGACTTCTTTTACTTCCACTCCATTTAATTACTGGCTCGTACATTGTAATTTACTCAGAGCGATATATCTTTAAGGCTGCCACTCACTCCTTTCACTTACTTATTCTCTATTCGATTTTCTTTTTATTGGAAATTGTTATTCGAATGAATCATAGATTATAGAACAATTCTATATGCAAGTTTCTTTGTAATAATACCTGATTGATGTAAAACCATACAAGATAGATGAATGTCATCATATATCAAATCTGTCATTGTACAATTCGATAAGATACTGTAGCCACGCATAGCTTTTGATTTAAAATAAACAGCTTCATCATTATATTCTTCAAATGCTTTGCAATATGTATCCCAATCTTCAACTTCAACAATTCGTGACTGATGATCTCTTATGATATTATCTTTATCAATACTCAAATTTGTCTCAATTACTTGAATCACATTCTCACCTCTTACTTTTATTCTCTTATTTTCTTCTCTCTTTTCTATCAACTACATGCTTATGACCTTTCGGACAAACACTATATAAAATATCAGCATATCCATCTACATAATCGTTGCCACCTGAATTAATCGGATCTTCATACACACAAATCTTTGTAGAAACAGTTTCTTTTTCTGAAAAGAAAGATTTTGTAAAATAATAGTCCTTGCACTCCTCACAATATGTAAGTTTGCCATTGATAATGTCTTTCGCTGTTTTGATATCATCTTCATATTGCTTTAAAGCCTTTAATTTTTCACTATCTCTTGCCCTTGAAATAATGATGTCTTCAATATTCTTTAATATTTTTCTCACCTTCCCTAACTATATATTCTCTGTTTTCTTTCTTCTCATTACCAATTCAAACTCTGTGCTAGGATATGAAATCTGATATTCTTCTTTCTTGCCTTCTGAGTCTTCCATATTGCCCATAAACCATGCATATACAGCATCTATTACTTCATTTGTAACATCTATTTTCTGTCCAATCCACACATGTTTTTCTGTATCCTGAGTTCCATAGTAAATTGTATTTGTTATTGGACTTATACCAAAACCTTTCTTTTTCGCCATTTATTTTTCTCCTTACTGCAACATTTCTGGATAAAAGTCATACAAATAATCTCCAAAATCTCCACTTCTCTCTGAACCTGTTTGACTCTGCCAAAAATGTTTCCACTCTTTACCTCTTTCAGTCTGAATAAATTGTTCGTATTTAGGTCTTAAAGCTTCTCTATCTTTACAAATGTCGCTCATTCTATAACTCTCCTCTTCAGGTTCTTCCAAAACTGCAATACTTAAAGTTCCTGTATCGCAATTTGTCTTAAATCCAAGTTCATTCAATTCTTTGTCTAATTCATATAAGTCATTTTCATCCGTACTGTAAATCTTACTACCCTTACAAATCTCGACAGCTCTTACATAATTTTTATCTCGCCAAGCCGAACTAACATATAACCATGGGTCTGTATCTACTTTAGATATTTTATTTCGTGGAACTACTGTGAATGATTTAAGAACTTCTTCGATTTCATCTTTATGTTCTATAAACTGTCTTACATTTTCTTTATTCGTTACCATTTCTAACTCCTTTTTTAATTCTTCAAATTTTTGCTTTGCCTCTACGCTGTTATTTGAGCATGGTTCACCAAACATTTTATTAATTCTGTCTATTGTATCTGCTTTATCCTTTAAATAATCTGATATTTTATCAATATACTTCAATCGTTCACCTCCTAAGGAAACCGATATTTCTTGTCCTTTTTATTACTATATATAGTAGTTTAAATTTATTTAGCCACTATATATAGTGTACTATTTTTCAACTTTTCTATATATTGTTATTCGCCTTTTGTTCTGCAACCACCGTAGTCTCTATACCCGTAATATTCTTCAAGAGATTTACTTGTCATAGTAGCCATTTCACATTTTGTACCTAATAATTCCTCAAGTACAAATGGGAGTTCATCAATTAAAACATGTTCTGGTTTCTTATCAATTTTATCGCACCAAAAATCATCATCTAAAAATTCTGCAACTGTATAAACAGTTATTTTCTTATTTGTGATTTTTTCTGCACGTCTTTCAATATCTCTCTTCGTAGTTCTACGCAACGTAATAATTGGATAACCTGTTTTAACAGCTTCAATAATAATATTTGTTGTCTTACCACGACCTCTTGGTAAATTCATAATTTCCATATATTTATTCTCCTTTCAATTTCATAAGAAGCGATAAATTCCTACTTATTTATTCTCTGTTCTTAGAATCCCATTTAATAAAATCTTCTAAATCATATTCACCAGATTCTTCTTCCTTAATCTCAGGAACAAATACGTTATAATTACCTTCATTGTGGTCATGTTCAATAATTTGTTTCAACATTTCATACATATTTGTAATTCCTAACTGATATGCTCTCTTCTCGCCTTCAGTCATTCCGTCACAAATTTCATCATTCTTGTTTTCTAATAGATCCTTATATTTTTCTAAGCTTTCTACGATTAATAAAAATTCTTCGTTCATTTATATATTCTCCTCTTACATCGACTTTGCAATCGACTTAACCTGATTATCAAGATATTTTACAATTAATCTCATCTCTGCCAGTTCCAAGCCACTACTAAGACTAAATTCGTCCTCGTTATAACAAGATGAACATGCTTTCAAAGCACCACTTCTAACCTGGACTCTCTTACCATTATCTCTATACTGATATTTAATGGTCTTTTCATCACCCCTAATATCAATAAAAGTAAGTTTGTGTGCCAAACTCCAATCACTCCAAGTCCTCTTTACAGGTGTTTCAACCTTCTCAAAATACTTTTCATACTCATCATATGACATACAACCAAGATGGCAGCCACCGAATTTAAAGCAGATTACTCCACCTTCCTGAATATCAGTTACTTCACAAATCTCACCAATGTTATCAAAAATGCCCATCTTATGAACGAGTTTAATTTTATCGCCTTTAATCACGCTGCTTTGTCCTCCTTGTTCGCAAACTTTTTGTTAAATGCATCAATAGCTTTCTGATCCTCTGCTGTTACATCATCATTAAATCTTCGTCTAGCCTGTACGATATGATTATTTCTTACTTCAATCGTTACCAAACTCTCGTCTGGTTTGTTCCTCTTTCTCAAGAAAAGAATGTGGCACTCACCGTCAATAACCTTATCTATGTATGAAGCTACGCAGTTGTTTTGCATAGTCGCCTCATCCTTTATATCCTGTGTAGAATCTGGATAAATGAATATGTAATCACCAAAAGAGCATTCATACTGCTTATTTATTCTCTTTTTAAATAATTCTTCTGAGAACTCTTTCTTCATTCGATTGTAATTTCTACAGGCAATCTTATGTGTAGTAAGGAAATGTCGTGGATATTTATCATATTTTGAACTAAGTTGATTCATCATATTAGCATAATCGCACAATTCACGAATCAAGAAACTCATATCTTCAACTGCCTCAAATGTCTTAATTCTATCCAAATACAGCCATAAATCTTTGGCATTGTAGTCATATTCATTTACTAATTTATTGAAAAATGAATAATAAGTATAAATATCATTCACCCTACAATATGTCTCTGTGTTCCAAACAGTGTAAATGTCATTAAGAGATAAACTAAGATAATCAAGATTGTATGCTATGTAATGAGCATCTTGGTTTTCTTTATAATACTTAACAGTATTGTTGGATAATTTAATGGGATATTTACGACATAATTTGATTAGAGATTTTGGAATCTCATTTATAGAATATTTAAACCGATAACCATCTTTGATAATGTCATCAAATCCTGCTGAGAAGATTTGTTCAAATCTATCATATCTTGGAACTCTATCAAGAATTGTTCCTATGTTACTTATTGAATATGAGTATGTTTCTGAATTTCTAATAAATCGTAAAAACTTTGCATATTTCTCATCATCACAACAATCAAATAACTCATTTAAGGTAAATCCACTTAACTGACTACATAAGTTCTTTACTGGCTTACCCTTAATTCCAATAGCAGTCTTTGTTGCGAAATCATATTTTACAGTACGTCCATCTTCATAATCAAAAATGAGATACTGTTTATCTTTATATACTCTCGTTTATATCACTCCTATCTGTTAAAACTTCCTAAAGAAACGAATCTTTACTGTTAATTTATTCTCTGTTTATCTCTTTATTACTTTCATATTTTTATCCCAACTTCCTGCTATAGTTCCGTCAGGATGAATAATAAATTCTCTACAAACCGCATCATCTTCAATTTTTTCAACTTCACCTAACATCTTCATATTTGAATAGCTGAATGTAATATATGTATCATTGTACTTCCATATCTCATACACATAATAATCCTGTATTGTCTGTTCAATTAACTCAAAATGATTAAAGGCATATTCTAAAATTTGATTGTATAAATCTTCTTTATCATCATATTCAATGCCTGTTTGTTCACCAAGTTTCATAAGTTTTCTAAAAGATAAATCGTCTGCAAACGAATAAGCTCCTATCCTATTTAACACATCTTCAATTGAATCAACATCACATAAAACACATTGTATTCTCATTTTTGTATGTTTTAATCTTTTCTTGATGCTTTTTAACTCATTCAATGTTGGCATATCACAACCGAAAATTTCATTATTTCTCTGATCTGAAATCGCATGACGACTAATATCTACAAAATTAAATAGACCATCTATCTTGTCTATATATTTGTCAAGATATTTTGCATTAGTATTCATGGTTAAAAATTTAATATCATGTTTTTCTAACACTTCACATAACTCATCAAACTTTTTGAATAATAATGGTTCACCACCAGTTACAGATACAGAATATAAAATACCAGCTTGTTCCATTTCAGATAGCATTGAATCAACCTGAGATATAAAATATTCCGCATTTTCCTGGCATTTTGAATTCTGCTCTACACAAAAGAAACATCTCGCATTACAAGCATCTGTAAGTTTTAAATGTAAATGCCATAACCACTCATTCTTTTCAACCAGTATTTTATTGCCAAATAAATTTACTTCCATTTTATCTTCATATGTAATTGGAAGTTTTTCTACATCACAACTATGTATGTAATCTTCAATTTTTGTATGTTGTACAAACATCTATTTCACCACCTCACATATATTCATTCTCTGTTATTCCTCTGAATATTTGCTCCAATCAATTTCTACATACTGTTTAAAACAAGGATAATATGTAGTTGTTCCTGTCTGTTCTTTACACCAATCATCTAATAATTTCTGTAAAGAACCCTCATCACACCGTTCATATGCATCTTCATGTAAATCGCTACAAGCATTTTCAATGACATTGGTTGCATCAATAGAAATCGTCTCAACAGAAGTTACCCATAATCTTACGGGTCTTTCATCACCATCTTCTTCACCATCTTCTTCATGATTACATGCATAATCATTAAAGAAATCGTCAACTGTATCGTAATACTCGTCAAATTCCTCACAGTAAAGCATTGTGTTTACATCTTTTTCATCAACAGCTACTGCATTTGCTACTTTCTCATTCCACTTCTTTATTCTCTCTTCTTCATCAGCTTTCTTCTGTCCTTCACAATCACAATGCATATATCCCTGATTCTTATAAGGCTCTCCGCAATAAGGACACAATCGCTGCACTCCGTTATAACAACTCTGGCAGAATGAAAGTGATTGATGCTTGTATGGAAAATGATATTTTCTGCCAACTTCAGAATTATCACCTTCGATTCCATAAATATTATCTTCAATTCTCATTCCAAGACCATTACATACAGGACAGATTCTTTCATGTTCTGTCAGATCCTTGATAAGAATTTTAGGAAAAGATTTCTGAATTGCTTCATGAAGATTTACTTCTTCTCTACGTGTTAAATTATCCATATTTTTTATCTCCTACTCTTTTGCAATTCCAATGCCATTTACTTTAAAGCTAGTCACCTTACCATCCTTAATTTCAACGCTTTCTTCTGTGCCACCATGTCAGATAAGACCAACGCCTGTGACATACATACTATCTTCGTCTTCAATTAACTCAACTTCCTGTGCTACTCCAATAGGAAGAAACTCGCCATCATTGTTTGGTATCTCAATCGGAATATTCTTTATATTTTTATAAGCATTTCTAATTGCTTCTTTGGAATATATGAAACCGTTCAAATCAGGTTTATCAACTGGAATTGGAATTTTAAATGTTACTTTTATATTCTCTGTTCTCATATAGTTATTCTCCCATTTCTATCTTCTGACCAGCGAATTTCTGAAGCTGTTCATTTACATCATCAGGATAAGTTTTCACAACATAATCAGTGCAAACATGAATTTTTGTAATAATCTTATTCTCATCATACTCAATACTTCCAAGTGTTCCACCTGGAATTCTGATAGGCAAACAACCATCCTCATAATCACAAAGCACATAATGTTTCCAGTGTCCATTAGGATCAAGTCCAGCAAGCTTGTCCAGCTCTGTTGTGATTTCACAATAATATTCGTTCATTTTTGAATATCTTGAATTCGCATATTTGTTAATCAGTTTCATATATTTATTCTCTCCTATGCGCCTGTATTTGCTGTCAAAACACACTGTTCTTCGTTCATATCAATTTCTGTAATGGTAATCTCTTGACACTTCTTAAAATCATCTGAACTTACCCTTGCTTTTCTTTCAGCATGTCGTTCATCTTCTGCAATAATTACCATTGCGTAATCTTGACACCAACCACTTGCAGGTCGCTCTACTAAATATGCCTTCATACTGTTATTCTCCTCTGTCTAATATCTCAACATCAATACAAAATAAATCATGTAAGTTTTTAATCTGCTCATCAGTTGGTTTCTTCCATGCCATTATTTCATTAACATTAATCGTTACAGCACCACCACAGAGCTTAATTCTTGCAATGACTTTTGGATTATAAATAGCTGCAACTTCTGGCATTGGAATACTACAACTCGTTTTTGGTAATTGTGTCATGTATTTATTCTCCTAATCATCTTTGTCTATAATGAACCAATATAAAAAACTTAAAAATGTAAAAGTAATTCCAAGTATTTTATTTTCTACTTGATATGAATACATCGTTACACCACTACAGAACCATACCCAAAAAAATGCGATTGTTTGTCTATAATACTTTTTCATATCACACCTCCAATCTGTCCAAAGGAAAGAAAAATATCTTTCTAATCTAACCACCTATTATCCAAATAATAGAACCCAAACACCATTCCACCAATTAAAATCACCCAAAAGATCCAGAAAATAATAATTGGGAAATCAGATTCTAACCTTTCTATCGTCTTATCAATAGTCAAATTATTATAAAATGATGTGTTATCAGAAATAGTTTTATTTCTCAAATCTGTAAAAATTGTTCCTTTATATTCAGTACCAATACCATAATATTTGTACCTCACATGACTTGATTCATTGATAGTGTCAATATAATCAGTACCAGGTAAATCAATCTTATTACTTGCGAAATTCACTCCACAAAATGATACTTCTTTGCACTTAATATCTTCACTTCCAACTCTGTCCCAAGTCCAATATGTTTCTGTTGTATAATAAGTTTGTGATTTGCCATTAACAGTTCTTGTATGAGCTACTTGTCTTGTATGCATTGTGTATCGCTCTTTGACTCTTTCTACATACATATATTCTCCACCAATTTCAGGATATGTAACTGTATCTACTGCTTTCAAGTCACCATATACAAACGCATTACCAACATTTGTATCCATTCCATATTGGAACATTTCTTGACTTTCTATCTTAACAGCTTTGTTATAAATTTCATTTTTATCCATTTGGTGTTCTGAAATCTTGGAAGAAATCAGAATACCAAACAGAATCATAACTGCAATAATAGAAATACTAGCCAAGATTTCACGTTTTGTTATTTCAAAATCGCCAAAATCAAAACCATATTTCATATACTAATCCTCTTTGAACAACGACTGTGGAGCATCAACTGGTGCATTGTAATCCAGATACTCATATTCCTGCACTTCATATCCAAGTAATCCAAGAAACTGTCTTGTAGGGAACTTTCTTATATATCTCTTGTATTCCTTAATCTGCTTATTGTAATTGCTGCGATACTCTGCAATCATATTCTCTGTCATAGATAACTCATTCATAAGAGTCTTGTAGTTCTCATTGGACTTCAATTCAGGATATGCTTCTGCAACTGCTGTAATAGCTGTTGTTACATTCTCAATATCTCCTGTTGATCCACGACCATCTGCAACTGCTGTTAATGTATCAGCTTCATGTTTGTCATACTGTTTTACGCAATCAGCAAGGTTATATACAAGGTCAACTCTTCGCTTTTCCTGTACCTTAATATCTGATGATGCTGTGTTTACCTGCTCCTCAAGTGCAATAGCCTTATTCTGTGAACTCTGTACACCAAATACAATCATCAAAATAACTGCTAATACTCCTACGCCAATAACTACTGGCACTTTCCAATTTGTGTTCTTCATTTAAAATCTCCTTTATATGTAATATTTTTATTAGTTACACTGTAATATTCTCTTATTTGTCGGGATTCCCATAGCCGAATGGCTTAGATATGATTAAAAATTTTCACAAGAAAGATTGGTTTACTTAGAAACCACTACTTGTTCTTCTTTACAGAAGTATTATTAACTGACTTCTGAATGTTCTTCATAAGCTGAATATTATCGTTAATCATAAGTGCTAATGCCTGATCCTCTGTAAAACCAACACTTACATATGCATCAAACATATTCTTCTTGGTTCTCGCCTGAATTGCAGGATATTCAGTATTCTCAGAATAATCCTTTGCAATAATCATGAGTCCCTTCAGAACATCATATACAGGCTCTTTATACTTTGTAATGTATGTCTTTACTACCTCTCCTAAACTTTCTGGGTTCTCTGCTAATAATCTTAAAATTGTTTCCATGTTTAATATTCTCCTTTATAATTTTTATTTTTCAAATGATTTGTTGCTTTCTTGTGAAGTTACTTCATCATTGCTTCAAGTTTTTGAGACATATATTCTTTAAGCTTGTCTTTCCACTCTTCTTTTAACTCATCAACAGCTTCATTAATAATATTCTCTCCTAGAGTCTCATTCACATCATCTGGATCAATAAGATAATACGAACTGTCTCTCAAATCTTTCTGCACTTGATCACAAATAATGTCGATGATTCTACTCTTCAACTCACCAATACCATCTGCTCCAAGCAATGAATAAAGTGGTGTTTTACTAATCTCTTTCTCAATATAATTAAGTCTATCTTCTCTCATATATTCTCCTTTCTCAAAGCCAATGGAACCTGAATTTACTTACCATTGCAAAGTCCAACCTTGTAGTCATCCTTGACATCAATAGTGACTTCTCTCTGAAATTTTCCTTCCTTATCATAGAGGGATAAATAATATCTGTTGCCACGTTGCTCTAAGTCAAGATTCTCATTCTCGAATAATAATACTCGTCTCTGTTTCTGCATTGGTTCATTCTCTACCTTCAAGTTATTTAATGCGTCTTTTGAACCTACAAAGACTGGTGATTTTAATCCTTCAAGAATACAGCTAATATCATCATCTAACTGACTATTGTCATTCGTATGCCTATCAACTGCTCTAATAACATCTTTCTCAAATAATAATCTGTTTGCCATTTTAATATTCTCCTTACCTCGCTCTATCACATTCGTTAAAATCTAAAAGCATCTTATATTTATATTCTCCAAATCTTTCTTTCCAACGCTGCTTTGCTTTATCAGTGTCCCAATTAAAGGGCATCATATGATAATTGATAAAGAAACATATGTCACCAATATCTTCGTAAAATATACCTGATAGGTTCTCTAAAATTAAATAAGAACCGATTGCATGATGTTCATAGTAATGAGCTATGCCATTCTCATCAAATGTTTGACAATACATTTTTCCAAAATCGTGTAATAATGCAGCTATATTATATTTTGCCGGATAGTATTTACTACTAAATAACTCATATGTATGAAATGAGTGATTATATAAATCCATAGTATGATGAGGGTTTTTCTGATCAAACCCTTCCATCATAGAAAACATTTCTCCAAGAGTTAAACGATTCTCTTTATGAAATACATTTATTTGAATCTCATCAAATTTTTCTTCGTAAAATGGGATCTGAAATCTTCTAATCTGTTTATCCAATACTTCATTAGGAACAGGATGCTCACGATTTTTATTATCAATCTTACACTGCTCAAATGGCTTTGTAATAATCACACAAACCTTATGTACTTCAAGACCATTCACTTTCATCATAATTGCTCTACGAGATTTCATAGTCAAGTTAGTTGCGTCTGCAATTACATTCTTTTTATTCTCTAAATTCTTGCGTATTCTATCATGAAAAATCTTAAACACTTCTTCATTATGTTCTTGGTCTTCGTAATTACCAGTCAATTCTTCACGAATTGCGTCTGATGATACGATTATTGTATTTGGATTCTCATTGGCAATCTGAGTGGCAATGGTTGATTTGCCACTACCACTCAAACCACACATGATATACAATGTAGGTTTATTCATTTAAAGTCTCCTCAAATAACTCTTCAGCTTCTTCCATATCAGGCACATCAGATGTATCTTTGGCGATTCCCTCAATTACCTTAAACTCAAACACTTTATCCTTATAAGCCGTGAATGTTGCTCTGTTATCAATGCGAACAACTACACCTTCAGCAACATGTGTCTTACCGATTTCATCTGCTGGCATACCATCAAGATATTTATTTACTCTTTCTTTCAAATCTTCTGGTGTAGTAAAAATAAACTTCTCTAAATCAGGTACATGCTTAACACCCAACTTGTCACACCATACTTCTACAGTCTCCCAAGGTACTTCAACAACTGTTCCGTCTGCTGTTGTCATTGTCATTCGATATACATACATCTCATTTTCGCCTGGTTCACAGCTATATGAGAATGTCGTAGTGTCACCAAACTTCTTTGTAAATTCCTTTTCTTTAACACCTTTATTAGATACTGAACCCATAATTGGTGTTGTTTCATTTACATATCCGACAATTTCATAGAAAATCTCAGCACCTTCAGGAAGCTTGTCTTTTAATAAATCGTGGTACTTCTTTCTAAATCCATTATCAGAATAATATCCATCATTCCTTGTCATATCCTTTAATACAACTCTTCTGCTACCAGATACAACAGAAACTTCTCTTGTAACCTTTGGCTGCATATGTAAAAACTTTCTCAACTTACTATTCTTCTTTGTAACCTTAACAGTCTTCATAGTACGAGCTGATGTTCCGTGGAGCTTACGAGTAATATAAATCGTGTCACCTGGCTTAAATGCTGACATATTATATGCAAGCTGTGCTGTATCTTTATGCTCCTCAAAAAATGGATATGATACTGTTTCTTTCTGAAACTTATTTTTCTTATTTGAATTATTTCCATTACTTCTTGAACGATTCTTTCCTCTTGGAATATATTTCTGACAAATCTCATGACCACCAAGAACTGTAATCTGATCGCCATCTTTTAATTTTGAAATATCTGTATACTTAGAAAGCGTCTCAACAGGTAATACAAGTCCTTCTGACTTCTCACCTCTAAGTCTAATAGCAGTTACATTTCTCTTCTCTGCATCCATATAACCACCAATGTTGTTTCCATTCTCGTCTTTCTTCCTTACAAGGTTGTTGTCTGTTGCATACTCAAGTGATAACTGACCGTCAGATGGGAAGAAGACTACTTTCTGCCCTTCCTGATAACTCAAATCTACAATTACATTCTGTCCAAATACTTCTACACACTGTAATCTATCAGCGTTACTATGTTTTCTTAATCCTTTTAATGTTGTGATATAAGCACAATACATAAGTTCCTCTTACCTTAGTAAGTAGTGCGCACTTTATCCTATAGGAACTTTTCTATTTTTCCTTTCTTTTTTAATCTTCTAATTTGTTACCTTTTGCTTCATTACAAAGCTTACACATTGTTTGATAGTTACTAATATCATCAATACCACCTTTTGAGCGTGGCATAATATGATCTTTTGTCATTAAAATTTCATCACCATTATCATCAACTGCATACAAATTCAGATGATAAGTTTTATCTTGTAAATGTCTTTCTTTTGCAAAATACTTTCCTTCAATTCCACAAATCACGCATTTACAACCTTTAGTGAAAAAAGTCTGGTATCTCTGACTGTTACCTTTAATCAAATCTCCATCAAAATCCACTTTTGCAAGTTGTCTATCCTTCTCAAACAAAACATTTTTAACCTTATCTTTAACTTCTTCTATTGAATAAATTTCTTTCCTAATTAATCCCGATTGATTAAAATCTTTTAATAACACTTTTACTTCGTGCAACTTGTAACATTTTTTAAATAATGGTTTATTGTTTAATGTTACACTAATCAATTCTGTATCATTTTTAGGTGACATAGGATTTTTATTCTTCCGAAAATTAGTATGTAAAAAATCTTGTATCGTTTTAAATTTTAATGACAAGATTTTGTCTTCAAACTTATATTGGATTTTAAAATTTTTATCTTTTTTTCGCATAAAACATATCTCCTTATAATTTATTGTCACCTATATATTCTCTTATCTCAGCTCAATCTCACCGAATTTTAATGTGCCATCTTCAAACATTTTGTTTCCCTGATATTTACCAACAAGACAAGCTTTAAATGAACTTACAGTACCAGTTGCCGCTGATACGAATTTTAATTCCTGCTCAATTGGTTTAGCTAATGCGTCAAGTGTCTCTTTATTTGCAAATATATAAGGCTCATGCCCTTCTCTATATACAAATTCTGCAATTTTCGTATCTAACTTATCTACATTTATCTTTTCTACTATTGAAAATGTTTCCATTTATTGTTCTCCTTTAAATAATTTACTACAATATGGAGTTAGACTCATCTCGTTTACAATTTTATTAGCCATTCTACCAACCATCCTCAACGACTCTCTTATAATCATTTCATTCGGATGCCTATGATTGCTTCCATAACCCGAATAGTTATAAAACTCATCACCCTGTTGATTCTTTTTGTCATTCCATGTTTCAGCATATTCAATTTCATCTTTTGCCACTTCAAGCGACTTAATCATATAATCAATTTTTTCTATTTGATTCATTTAGCTACCTCCAAATCCTAAAGAAAATGCTTCTTTCCTGCTAACCGTGAATATCCATATAAGGATACTTAATTCCTCTATATTCCTTATAACCTTTTGTCAAAAGTCTGAAATTCACATTCTGTTTATAATACCCTTTGTATCTCTTTACTGGAAACAAATGAGTACAACTACATTGAACACAAAATTTACTATTTTGTTTGGCTTCATTTTTTGAATAATAATATCCTTGAATTCCATCACAACAAGGACAGCTTGATACCCATACTTCTCTTGTTAGGTTGTGTATTTCTTCAAATGGAATTTCATGGAATATTAGACCTTCAGGAGTTACAAGATAATATTTCTTTTCACCAATATCTATGCTTTTTGACTCAACTTGACTAAACATTTATTCTCCCATCTGATTTACGATTCCAACACTTCCATTATCTAAAGATTCATTGAGTCTAATTGGGATACCTTGATATGAACCAATTAAACCTATATTCTGATAAATAGGATCTTTCTCGATTGGATATTGTAATTCGTTCTTGTGCATATCGAACCATGCATACGCTGTTTGAGAATTGCATTGGAGTTCTTTTACACGATTACTTTCTTCAATATATGCAATATCTCGTCTTAAATTATCTTCATTAAATATGAATAATTTACTCTTATATATAATTTTCTCACCTACTTTCACAACCAAAAGAAACGTGGTTTTACTTAGCTTGTCCTAAAAATTGTATGATTTTCGTGACAAGCCAAGAAACCAAAATTTCTTGCTAGTTTTTATCTATTGCCTTTGTGATATATTGTCATCGTTTTTATAATCGTGACAAATAGACTCATCAAGAGATCGTATTGTTTTACCGATCATCTTTCCTTCTGCATCGCAAATATTACAAGAAAAAAATATTTCTTGTTACTTTTTTGGAAAAATTTGGCTGATCAGCCATGAATAAAATTACTTCTATATTAGATTATTCTCTACTTGGAACTTCTTTAATTCATCTTGAATCATCTTCTGTATATCCTCTTCGTTAAAAGATATATTCACTACTGGAACAACATTTGCATTCAAATTAACATCACCAACAATAGCTTTATCAAATGCTTCTAAAAACATTTCTGCGATTTCCTTTTCATAGTTGCCACATAGACCGCTATAGTGCATATCTGCAATTACTCTTGAAAAGAAATCTTTGAACTTATCAGCTATAAAATCTCGTTCATATTCTCTTGGAATATCAATTGTTAATTTCATTCTCTCACCTCGCTTATCACTTTTACCTTACATTCAATTTCTACAACTTCTAGCTGCCTATCAGCATTATAACGTCTTGACATAAATCTTCTAACCGCATTCTCAGCAGTTTTTCTTGTTTCCCAATATTTGTGTCGAGGGTTTGTAATATTACTTATTAATTTTCCTGTTGATTTATCCATTACACCATATAATGTAAATTCATTTTCCATTCATTTCACCTCACTCTATTGGAATCATCTTTATCACATTATCACCCATATGCTCAACCGCATGATAATCTACAATCGACTTTAAAAAATCACATCTATTAGGCTCACATCCTCTTCCTTTGTATAAATTACATACATAATTACCACGCAACTGATTTGTACATTCAGAAAAGATACATTCTTTTGGCTCGTTAGGCATTTTATCTACAATAATTTTCATATTCTCACCTTACATCCATTTATCAATCTCATTAAACACATTACCCAATGAATCAACAATCATCAGATCTGTATTTTCATTCATTAACACTTGGATTTTCTCCCTATTGATGACAACCAAATGATTACCACTAAAATATGAAATATAATTCGCTGCTGGATAAACCTGTAATGAAGTACCACCGATAATCAACATGCCAGCATTACTAATCGCTTCAACAGCACAATTTACAGCCTTATTAGGTAAATTCTCTCCATATAAAGTTACATCAGGTCTGATCAGACCTCCACATTCACATTTTGGAATTGTCTCTTTAGTGTCAAATAAGAAATCAGAATGATATTCCTTTTTACACTTACTACAATAATTCCTCTGTGTAGTTCCATGAATTTCAAATACATTTTTACTGCCAGCTTTCTGATGAAGTCCATCAATATTCTGTGTTACAATAGCCTTCAGCTTGCCTATTTCTTCCATCTTAGCAAGTACCTTATGAGTAATGTTTGGTTCAATATTCCTTGTATCCATCTTCTGCTGATAAAACTCATAGAATACTTTCGGATTGTTGTATAAACATTCTCTACTCAAAAGGTATTCTGGTTCATATTTATCAAATTGAATGTCATGCTGATTATATAATCCATCCTTTGAACGGAAGTCAGGAATACCACTTTCAGTAGATACGCCTGCTCCACCAAAGAATACAATATTATTTGATTCTTCTATATATTCTCTTAATTTTTCGTACATACTCACTCTCCATTCATTATCATGTTCAAAAACAACAATTCATCTTTCTTCAATGTGATGTCATAATCTTTCCATTCTTCCATAAGTCCTCTTGTATCAAAACCATGTGGAACAATAATTGCATAACCATGAGGAGTTTTATATACCTGTATATCTAACAATGGAATTTCCGAATACATAGCTATCTCGTGAACAAAATCATTCATCAATAGCTCATCATCTACATCAAAATCAAACATCCATTTACTCTCATCACGATTTTGTACCTGTTGTGCAACAGATGCTAATGTACGATTAAGCTGTGTCATATTTGGCTTATCTCTCAACAGACGGATAATAAATTCTTCTCTGATTTTCTCTTCGTTCCTTGAATTGACTGATCTATATAGTCTTGTCTGTTCACCAGGAAGTCCTTTAGCTGCAAAACTCTTAAAAGACTCAATTACTTTATCTTCGTTCTCTTTGTATTCAAGAATTGTCTTGGCTCGTTCCTTGAAGTTTGGAATATTCTTATTATCCTTGTTTCGAGAACGCATTAGATATACATATAAGTTTGACATTGTATTATTCTCTCCCATATTTTGTGTAATCAATAGTTTCAAACTGGTCGTATACATTAGGAACAAAAATACCAACCCAAAAATCTTTCTGAAAATTTTTATAATATGTTATATTCTCATTCCAATCCTGAATCTCATCAATTACTTCTTTATTCAATAAACCGAATTCATCACGACAAGCACCACTTTCTACTTTATATGTGATGGCATTGTATCGTTCTCTGGCTTTTTCTACTTGAGCATTTACACCAATATAATTACAAGTAAAGACAATAATCATAATTGCCATTATAATTCCACTTACTATAACAGCAACCCAACCAGAATTTTCAATTGTGTCATCATTCTGATATAGAAATTTTCTTAACTTATTTTCATTTCTAATATCATACCACTCCATCTTTCCAACAGTTACTAATCCGATTCCTACAATTAATACAATTAGACATAACCAAAATAACATAATTTTACCTCCAATTTTTGTAATAAAATGTGCGATTCATTCTAATATAAAATATATACCATATATAGTATATATCGTTTATTTTTAATACTATATATGGTATATTTGTAACAATTACTCACTTAATTCTGCAAGTGCCTTATCCAGATCCTCATCAGACATGTTCTCAAGTGCTGCATCCTGTCTCTTAGCTTTGATTTCAAGCAATCTCTGTCTCATCTCAGCATTTTTCTTAGCGTCTTCTCTCTTCTTTTTCTCATCCAACTTCACGCCAACAATATACTTAACAATTTCAATCTTGTTAGAAATCTCCTCGTCTTCCTTTGACTTAGTATTCAGAAGACTCTCTTCCTCAGACTTTTTTACTTCCGCATTGAGTGTCTTAAATACTGAGTCCAGATTTGTGAGAGACAAATCCCACAAATCAATTACGTTAATCATTCCTCTGAATGGGAACTGATAATTATTTCTCGTTGCATTAATAAATAATTCATTGTTTGTCATAATAATAATCTCCTTTTCTAATTAAAATTTAATCTTTATTACACGCTCTGTTGCGCCCTTAACCTTAACTACTAAATCTGCTCTCTTTGTCATAGAAAAACCAATTCCCGAAAGCTGATCGTTTGTATCTTCTACATGACACTTAGCACCTAATGCTTCAAATACTCTCTTGTGCTTTTCAAGGTCACTCTTTAAGAACTCATTGTAGTAACCGTTTGGCTCTTCGTTATTCACACAATCCTTCAGGAAGAAGAACAAATGTCTATGACCAATTCCATCCTGCTCATCAAAGTAGTTTGGACTATAACTAATTACTGATACAGGTACAAACTGATTTGTATTTACGCCCCAAATCTCACGACTTGAAATAGATGAATTACCTGCTAATTTTTCCTTAATTGAGAAGTTGCCATTCGAATCAAGTGTTACTTCTGCAACCTGAACCTTTTCACCTGTTCTCATTGAGTTACTATAGTCAAACTTGTAAATCTCTCCATTAAATTCAATCTCAGCTCTGAATCCATGTCTTACACTTCCTGAATACTGATGTACGAAGAACTTATAAACACCTGGTTTCATCCTTGATAAATCTTCCCAAGTAATATTCTCTACTGCAACCTTTCCTTTTGGATAAACAATATCAACATCTAACTGACCACCCATTCTTGACATGCTTGGCTTTCTACAATTACTAAAGAAGATTTCATTCTTATCTGGCTCAATACAATGTGCATCAAGGTCGTAATTATCATGACCATCTTCATTCCACATAATAGAAAATCTGAGAACACCATCAACATTACCGCCAGCCGCTTTTACATTCTGTTTCATATCTGAATCTGTAATGTTTCCTGAATAAGCCCAAGATAATCCATTATTCCACTTGAACATTGTCTTAGCATCTGGATTAACTGGTGCAATCATAGATACAAAGTTCTTCTCATGCTTATTCTCTACAAATGCTTCAATCTCCTTTGCAGTTGGAAGTACCTTATCAATAAAATCCTGTGCTGAAATCTCTTCAA
>ERZ827488.331-NODE-331-length-74876-cov-6.955079_pt1 | contig 74876 bp, 59 predicted proteins | sample MGYA00519771_ERZ827488 | MGnify/ENA primary metagenome ERZ827488 (study PRJEB31778, sample SAMEA3449323) | human gut metagenome | biome: human gut; feature: human-associated habitat; material: faeces | place: United Kingdom | collected 2010/2012 ... | reverse complement strand
CGTACTCACCGTTCAGCATGGTCATCAGCTGCAGCTCGTCCACAGCCTTGCCCACAGCGTTCACGGCTTCCTCTGCCTCGGGCACCATATCGGGGTCGTACTCCTCGTCCAGCATCACCAGCATGGTCTCGGCATCATCGTACAGGCCCTGCAGCTTTTCAAAGCGGTTCAGCTTGCCCTTCAGGTCGCCCACTTCATCAAAGACCTTCTTGCTCAGCTCAGCGTCATCGTAAAAGCCGGGGCGGCTCATGGTGTGCTCCAGCTCCTGCACGCGCTTGCGGGAAGCGTCGATGGCCAGCGCTTCCTCCAGGTCCTTCACAGCGGTGCCGTAATCGGCCAGCTGCACTTTCAGTTCGTCAGTAGTAATCATATTTTAAGAATCCCTCAAAAGATACAGTTTATACACAGATACTTCATTAGTATACCCAGAATCCATGATAAAGTAAAGAGGAAAAATACTCAACCTACTGGAATTTTGAAGATTTTTGCCTTTTCTTTTCTCTTTTAAGGGAGTATAATAAGTTCAACTAGCATACCGGGAGGATCTTATGCCCAAATATTATGGCTGCCCCTGTGAGGGCTGCGGCAAGCCGCTGACACTGCAGGACGATATCGTTGTCTGCCCCGACTGCGGCGCGCCTTATCACCGCGATTGTTATGAAAAGCTCGGTCGCTGCATCCATGCCCCGGCCCACGCCGCCGGATACGAGTGGAAGTTCCCTTATCAGGAAAGTGAGCTGTGCACCTGCCCTGCCTGCGGCGAGCGCACCCTGCGCAGTGAATCTGTCTGCCGCTGCTGCGGTGCGGCCCTGCCCCCGGAGGGGGCACAGGAGCCCACAGACCGTGCCGATTCGGACGAGCACAGCGAGGAGTTTGATTACTCCACCTTTTACCGCCAGTTCCAGGAGACCGGAGCCCCGCAGGTAGACCCGCTGCGTCAGACCTATCAGGCCGCTTTTGGCAAGGAAGAGGTCATGGACGGCATCCCCTGCAAGGACTGGGCGGATTTCATCGGCCCGGCTTCCCCTGCCTACCTGAGCGCCTACTGCCGGATGCAGCTGTCCCACACCAAGACCTCCATGAGCTTTTCGGCCATGCTGTTCGGCCCGTTCTATTTCTTCTACCGCAAGGCGTGGAAGCCCGCGTTTGCCTTTCTGGCCGCCGAGCTGGTGCTGGCCCTGCCCACCTTCATTGACCTTTTGCAGATCACGGACAGCAGCCTGGCCCCGGGGCTTTCCACCTCCACCCTGCTCACCCTTTCCCGGGTCTGCTCGGTGCTCAGCTTTCTGCTGATGATCGTGCGCGGCCTGTATGGCAAGTGGCTCTACCGCCAGAGCGCCGCCGAAAAGATCCGCCGCATCCGCGCGGAGTTCCCGGACGCGGCACAGCGCAAAGCCGTGCTCTGCGCTCAGGGCGGCACCAGCTGGGCCGCCGTGCTCGGCTGTCTGGTCCTGCTCATGGTCATTGGCAGCGCGTTCACCCTGCTGCTGGGCCCCAATGTGGATGCCCTGATCCATCTGGTCTACGGCTGAGCGTTCAGCCCGAAATGATATGATGAAGGAGTTCCGAACCATGAAAAAAGTTACGAAGGCTGTCATCCCTGCCGCTGGTCTGGGCACCCGTGTGCTGCCCGCCACCAAGGCCATGCCCAAGGGGATGCTCCCCATCGTGGATAAGCCCGCCATCCAGTATCTGGTGGAGGAAGCTGTCAAGTCCGGCATCACGGACATTCTGATCATTCTGGGCCGCAACCAGAGCATCATCGAGGATCACTTTGACCGCAGCCCCGAGCTGGAAGAAAAGCTGGCCGCCCCCGGCAAGGAAAAAATGCTGGAGGAGTGCCTGGGCATCTCGAACCTTGCCAACATCTTCTTTGTGCGCCAGAAGCAGACGCTGGGCCTGGGCCACGCCGTGAGCATGGCAAAGGCCTTTACCGGTGACGATCCGTTCGTGGTCATCTACGGCGACGACGTGATCTGGGGCGAAGACCCTGTCTGCGCCCAGCTCATCCGCGCCTATGAGGAGTTTGGCCGCCCGGCTGCCGGTGTCTCCGCTGTGCCCTGGGCCGATGTGAGCCGCTACTGCAGCCTGAAGACCACCCCCATCCACGACAACTATTTCTTTGTGGATGACATGATCGAGAAGCCCAAAAAGGGCCAGGAGTTCAGCAACTACTCCATTCTGGGCCGTGTGCTGCTGACCCCTGAGATCTACGATATCCTCGCCCACACCAAACCCGGTGCAGGCGGCGAGATCCAGCTGACCGATGCCATGGCCGAGTATGCCCGCAACTGCGGCGGCATGACCGCTGTGGAGTTCACCGGCACCCACTACGACATGGGCAACAAGCTCCGCGTGGTGGAGGCTCAGGTGGAGCTGGCATTGCAGCACCCCGAGATCGGCGAGGCTTTCCGCGCCTATCTGAAGGAGTTCTGCAAGACCCTGTAACTGTCATTTTCCTATCCATGACCCAAGACCGCTCTGCCGCCGGGCAGGGCGGTCTTTTGCTGCAATAACCCCGGCAAGGAATTGGTTGATACAAAACAGTTCCTGCGGTATACTGGGGACGAATATTTTTATGTAAAGATCGTGTCAAAGAGAAAGCGAGGTTTTTTCATGGCAAATGCCGACCGCAGCGCGGAGCAGTTCCGCAAAATGACGGAGACTCCCATCCCGAAATTGATCCTGAGTCTGGCGGCTCCCACGATATTGAGTATGCTCATCACCAGCATCTATAATCTGGCCGATACCTTTTTTGTGGGCCAGATCTCCACCAGCGCATCCGGTGCGGTGGGCATCGTTTCCAGCCTGATGGCCATTCTCCAGGCGCTGGGCTTCATGCTGGGCCACGGCTCCGGCAGCATCATCAGCCGCAGCCTGGGCAGCCAGAACACCGATGCTGCCACCCGGTTTGCTTCCACCAGCTTCTTCACAGCGCTGGTGTTCGGCGGCATCATCACAGCGGCAGGCCTGCTCACCCTGCCCGATTTTATGATGCTGCTGGGCAGCACCGAGACCATCCTGCCCCATGCCTGTGCCTACGCGCGGTACATCCTGCTGGCCGCTCCCATTATGATGTCCAGTCTGGTGATGAACAACATCCTGCGCTATGAGGGTAAGGCCAGCTTTGCCATGATCGGCCTGGTCACCGGCGGCCTGCTGAACATTGTGCTGGACCCGCTGTTCATCTTCGGGCTGGGCATGGGCACCGCCGGTGCGGGCCTTGCCACGGCCCTGAGCCAGACCATCAGCTTCTGCATCCTGCTTTCCATGTTCCTGCGGGGCAAAACGGTCAGCCAGTTCCGGATCACGGCTGTCACTCGCAGCCCGGCGGAGTTCGGCACCATCCTGATGACCGGTATGCCCAGCTTTGGCCGTCAGGGCCTGAACAGCATTGGCGGAATGCTGCTGAACATCGCCGCCCGCGGCTATGGCGACGCTGCCGTGGCCGGTATGAGCATCGTTTCCCGCATCTTCATGTTCATCATCTCGGTGGCCATCGGCACCGGTCAGGGCTTTCAGCCGGTGGCAGGCTTCAACTATGGTGCCAAAAAGTACCACCGGGTGCAGCAGGCCTGCCTGTTCACCATGGCAGCCAGCTTCTGCTTTCTCTCTGTCATTCTTACCGCCTGCTGGTTCAATGCCGAGACCCTCATCCACCTCTTCCGCGATGATCCCGAAGTCACCGCCGTGGCCCTGCCCGCCTTCCGCTACCAGTGCTTTGCCATGCTGCTGCAGCCCGTGATCGTGGCGGGCAACATGCTGTTCCAGTCCATCGGCAAATCGGGCCGGGCCACCTTTCTGGCCTGCTGCCGTCAGGGCGTGTTCTTCATCCCACTCATCCTCACCCTGCCCCGGGCCTTTGGGCTGCTGGGTGTTGAGATCTGCCAGCCCATCGCCGATGTGCTGACCTTCTTTGTCACCGTGCCCTTCCTCTTCCCCTTCCTGCGTCAGCTGGTGCGGATGGACAAAGCTGAGGCTGCCAAGGTCTGAGCGAGCCCTGTAACAAAACTGTAACCATAACCGGACGTTCGATTGCAATTGAACGTCCGGTTTATTCGTATTATAATCAGGATAGGAAAGTTAAATTCTGCCAAACCTGTGAGGTACGCTTATGAAACGTTCTGTTCTCCGCATCGGCTGTGCAGTGCTCAGCCTGTCTGCCGCGGCAGGGTTGCTGGCCTCCTGCTCCCTGCTGCCTCCGGCCTCGCCCCTGCCCGATTCCAAGCCCGCGCAGGCTGAGGAAGCGCCCGGCCCCGCTGCAGCTTCACTGGACGACGGCAAGCTGCGCATCCTGTACAGCAACGGCTCCAACGGCGGCAATACCGTGCTCTGCGGCAATACCGTGTTGTATCAGGCCGCCAGCAGCGAGACCGTGTATCTGGTGCCGGATACCCTGACCGGCACCGTACGATACTATCTGCGGCAGTGGTCAGCCCCCGGCACCCCCACCGGGCGGGCAACCGCCCTGTGCGACCGCAGCGGCAAGGAGATCCTGACCTTTGACCGTGCCTACGATGCCGTCCTGACCGGCAGCCTGCTGGTCCTGACCGCACCGGAACAGATGGCCTATGCCCCCTGCAACAACCACGCCGCAGGCGATTGCCGGGTGATCGACCTTGCCACGGGCGAGGAGCTGGCTGTGCCCGAAAACGCCTACGGATGCAGCATAGCAGGCAGCTATCTGGCCTTTGAAGTCTGCAATGTCCCGGCAGACTATGTGCAGGAAAACGAATGGGGCGATGATCTGACCGCCTACTGCGCCGTGCAGGTGCAGGATCGGCAGGGCGAGGTGGTCTATCAGGCAGAGTTGTCCGCTCTTTCCAGCTTCTATGCCAGCAGCAGCGACAGCTCCGCCCCCACCGACTGGCTGGTGGTGAGCCACTACAACGAGGATGGCACGACGGGTGCCGACAGCCTGTACAACCCCACCACCGGCGAGGAGCTGACCGGTTACCAGCAGTACACCGGTGCAGGCACGGTCAGCCTGTATCACGATGGCAGATATCAGCTGGTGGATCTGGTCAGCACGGAGCAAAGCGCTGTGCTCTGCGAATACGACCAGCCCATCCGGTATTATGTGCCCGGCGCAGCAGTCACGGAGCCCGAAGTTTCCACCCCCGAAATGGCGGGGCGGTATCTGTTCCACGATCTGCTTACCGGCGAGGAAAAGGAACTTTACGATGTGGGCACCGACGATGCCACGCTGGCCATCTACGCCCTGGACGGCACCGTGCGGGTGTTCGACCGGCAGACCGGCGTGCTTCTGACCGACACCGCCATCGACCCGGTGGAGAACCAGGTGCGGGCCCATGTCTATGCCGAAAACGGCTGGGTCTGGGTCGCGCAGGACGACAACGACAACTATGTGAACACGGCCATCCAGATCTGCGGGCCGGACGGCACCCACAAAACGCTGGATCCCCGCACGCTGGAAGAAACCTACACCCATTATTATCCCCTGTTTTCCACAGCCGATGGACTCTATTTCTACGGCTGCTGCAACGGCCCCGGCAGCAGCTGGCTGTATGACATCCTGGACAGCGACGGCAATGTCGTCGTGGGCGGGCTGCGCAGCTGCAGCACCTATTATGCCGACAGAGCCAACGGCCTGCCGGAGGGTGTGTTTGCCGCCAGCAAGGGCTTTTCTTACGGCTGGATGGATCTTTCCGGCCGGTGGCTCTATGCCGAAAGCATCTTTGCTTCCACCGCTGACGAGATGGACAACGGTTTCTTCTAAGGAGGTTTTTCCATGCGTACTGTCAAAATTTCCCGCCGCGCGTTCCTGACCGGTCTGGGTCTGGCATCCACCGCCGCCCTGCTCTCCGCCTGCAACACCGTGCCCGCCTCCTCTCATTCGGGGGCGGCACCGTCTCAGCCTGATTCTGAGGCACCCTCCTCTTCTGCCGCCAGTGAAATGCCCGCACAGCCCATCCTGAGCGTGGATGAATTCCCCATTACGGATGGCAGCACGGCCTGCATTCCGCTGATCGCACAGATCATGGCCGATACCACCGGGCTGGATCTGGAGACCGCCCGGAGCGCCGTGACCACCAACACCACAGCCCAGGCCTGGCGCAACCTGGGCCTGTACGGCAACAATTACGGTGATTCGGTCAAGCTCATCATCGCCTACGAGGCCCCGGAATCCGTCAAGGAGGAGCTGAAGGCTGACGGTGACCCGCTGGAGCAGAAGGCCATTGGCCGGGACGCGCTGGTGTTCATCGTCAACGAGGACAACCCTGTACAGAGCCTGACCCGGCAGCAGCTCAAGGACATCTACGCCGGAACGATCACCAACTGGAAGGATGTGGGCGGCAAGGATCAGGAGATCATTGCCTTCCAGCGGCGGGCGGACTCCGGCAGCCAGACCCTGTTTCAGAAACTGCTGATCCAGGGCGGCCCGCTGATGGAGGCCCCCACCGAGCTGGCCCCCACCGCCATGGGTGAGCTGGTGGACAGCATTGCAGAGTATAACAACTCTGCCAACGCCATCGGTTTCTCGGTCTACTACTACATCGACCAGATGTACTCCAAGCCCGGTCTGCGGCTGCTGGCCGTGGATGGCGTGACTCCTTCCAACGAGACGATCGCCGACCAGAGCTACCCGCTGTGCAACGAATTCTATGCCGCCATCCTGCAGGATTCCGCTACCGACAGCCCGGAACGCAGGATCTACGAGTGGCTCTCCACCGATGCAGGCCGTTCCTGCATTGAGCGCTCCGGCTATGTAGCCGTCCAGTAATTCCCATAAAATTCGGCACATTTCATTGACTTTGCTCAAATCCTTTGCTAAACTTAAAAAAAGTTTGTCAGCTTTTTTCGTTTCACGATTTTGAGCAAAGGAGATGCCGTATCATGTCCCATCCTTCCGACACCCCGCACTCCGCCCACGTTGAGAGCCGCAGCCGCAAGGCACTGCGCAGCTACATCATTCAGGCCTCCACCCTGCTGGAGATCGTGCTGTCCGGGCTGGTGCTCATCGGCCTGCTGCTCAGCTTCATTCCTCTGCTCAAGTGGATGCCGGGCCTGCTGTTTGATGGCAACGATGTAGAGATCCGCGGCTTCCTTGAGCGGGCGCTGGACATTGTCATCGGCGTGGAGTTCATCAAGATGCTGGCCAAGCACAGCCCCGGCAGCAGCCTGGAAGTGCTGCTCTACGCCATTGCACGCCACATGGTGGTCGGCCACGAATCGGCTCTGGACAACCTCATCAGCGTGGGTGCCATTGCGTTGATCTTTGTCGTGCGCAAGTTCTTCTTTGTGCCGGCCTTCGGTGCCCACCTGCCTGACGGCAAGCCCGCCCCGGACCTGACCCCCAACCAGAGCGGCATCCCCGCCGAGGAGTTCCGCACCCGCCTGCGCCAGCGCATCCATGCAGAGGCTCTCGCCGACGAGGAGGACGACGAGGAGGATGAGACCGAGGAAGTGTAATCCCCCAGATACAGCAAAACGAGGACAGCCATTGGCCGTCCTCGTTTTTTTGCTTCAATCGTCGTAATGTCCCTTGCACTGGTACACTTCGATCAGATCATTTTCAATGCGATAGACCAGCCGGTTCACATCATCGATCCGGCGGCTCCAATACCCGCTGAGATTTTCTTTCAGCCCTTCCGGTTTTCCAATGCCTTCATACGGGCTGCGCGAAATATCCTTGAGCAATGCGTTGATCCGTTTCAGCGTCTTTTTATCCTGAGACTGCCAATACAGATATTCCGCAAAGGCCTGCTCCGTGAAGGTGATCTTACTCATGTTCCATAGCCTCAAGCTCTTCCAGCGTTCTCGTTACAGTCTTTCCCTGACGCATTTCCTCAATGCTGTCATTCAGGGTAGCTATATTGGATGCACTATAAAAGGGATCCATCGAGACTTCAAACGGAATGCGTTTTTCACGCGTCATCTTCTTGGCCAGCATGGTGATGGCTGTTGTCATCGAAAGGCCCAGTTCATTGCAGATCTCATCAAAATCCCGCTTCAGGTTCTCATCCATCCGGACACTTACCGTCGTCATACTCTCACGCTCCTTTGTCACTTTTATTATATTCATATTGTGCAACATTGTCAATGCATTGTTGCACAAATTTGCACAAAAGAAACACCCTGTACATTTCTGCACGGGGTGTTTCTCATCACTGCATCTTAAAGTTCAGATTTACGCGTTGGTCTCGCCGCCCTCAACGACCAGCTCATCCTTATAGTCGAGACCGTAGGTATCCACCAGCGTCTCCTCGTAATCCTTGTGGAAGAAGCTTTCCTCGCCCAGGCTCTTGATCTCGTCGTTGATCCAGTCCAGCAGGGTGGTGTTGCCCTTGCTCACAGCGGGGGCGATGGTATCCTGGCTGCCCAGAGAGGGGATGCCCACCGTGTAGCCGGAGTTCTGCTTTGCAAAAGCGATGACCTCGGTGTTGTCGTTGGCCCATGCTACGCCATTGCCGTTTTCCAAGGCGTTCTTGGCGGTTGCATAGGAATCATACTTCTGCAGGGGAATGTCGGGATATTCCTTGGTCAGGTAGGTCTCGGCGGTGGTGCCGGAAATGACGATCATCTGATCGTCGGCGTTCCAGTTGTCCAGACTGGTGATGACATTGCTGTCAGGAGAGATGACACCCAGTGCAACATTCATGTAGGGCAGTGCAAAGTCCACCTCCTCAGCGCGCTCGGGGACGGAAAGAGTCTTGACTCCGTCTCCGCCGTATTCGATTATCTTGCCCACGCCGCCCTTGACGGACATGATGCGAAGAACTTCGAGAATTATATCCTTTGCGCTGACCCACGGCGAAAGCGCACCGTGCAGGTTTATGCGCGTCATCTTGGGCATAGTTATGTAGTATGCGCCGCCGCCCATCGCAACCGCGACGTCGAGTCCGCCTGCGCCGAACGAGAGCATGCCGATGCCGCCGCCGGTCGGGGTGTGGCTGTCCGAGCCGATGAGCGTCTTGCCGGGGATGCCGAAGCGCTCAAGATGCACCTGATGGCAGATGCCGTTGCCGGGGCGTGAAAAAAGCAGTCCTCTCTTTTTCGCGGCGCTCCTGATGAATCTGTGATCGTCCGCGTTTTCAAAGCCGGTCTGCAAAGTGTTGTGGTCAATGTATGCGACCGAAAGCTCGGTCTTTACTCTCTCGACTCCCATAGCCTCGAATTCAAGGTATGCCATGGTGCCTGTGGCGTCCTGAGTGAGAGTCTGATCGATCCTCAGACCGATCTCGCTGCCAACGGTCATGTCGCCGCTGAGCAGGTGGCTTTTTATAAGCTTTTGTGCAATAGTGCTGCCCACTTGTATCCCTCCGTATAAAAATAAAATTACCTTTAAATTTTATTGCAATCCGCGGATTTTGTCAAGGTGCGCCGCGCCAAATATGTACCTGTATATATTACATTTTATAGGGGAAATTGATATATGACGATTTTTTATGTTGCCCGAAAGCTTTCAGCGTGGTATAATTAAATGTAATCTGCCGCAGTGCGCTGTGCTATGGCTGAATTATCAAAAGTTATTCGGGCATACTGTTTGTCGGGAGTGAATTCGATGAACAGAAAAAAGCACGAAGAACAAAAAGACGGCATATTGGAGCCCGTCGCGCCGACCCCGAGCGTCAGCGAAGAGGACGGAGATTCCTCCGACAGCACGGACAGGGAGCTTCGCCAGATAGTCGAAACAGGTTCGATAACCGTTGACAAGCGCGGGCATTATATCCACTGCCTGACAGTTATCGGTCAGATCGAGGGTCACTATGTCCTGCCGGCGCAGAATAAAACTACAAAATACGAGCATGTCATTCCGCAGCTCGTCGCGATAGAAGAGAGCCGTGATATCGAAGGCTTGCTCATAATCCTCAACACCGTCGGCGGCGATATCGAAGCCGGACTCGCGATAGCGGAGCTTATAGCCGGAATGAAAACGCCGACCGTGTCCCTCGTCCTCGGCGGCGGACATTCGATAGGAGTGCCGCTCGCGGCTTCGAGCGCGTATTCTTTTATCGCGCCGAGCGCCACCATGACTGTCCACCCGGTCAGAATGACGGGACTTGTCCTGGGCGTGCCGCAGACTATGTCCTATTTTGAGCAGATGCAGGAGCGTATAGTCAGATTCGTCGCCGATAATTCGCGCATCTCTGCCGATCGCTTCCGTGAGCTTATGCTCGCAACCGGTCAGCTCGTTATGGATGTCGGCACTGTGCTCGACGGCGAGGCGGCGGTCAAAGAGGGGCTTATAGATTCTCTCGGCTCTCTCTCCGACGCCCTCGAAAAGCTCTGCGATATGATCGAGGAGCAGAGTGAAAAGAAAGGGGAGAACGGGTGATGCTCTACACAGTTGTTTCTCCCGCCGAGATTTTTATGCAGCCGCCCGCGGATATCTGCGAGCATCAGACTCCGTTTGGCTGCGTGATGTGTTCAAGGACAGAAAAAGGCGAGGTCGTTGAAAGACTTGTGACGACCGATCCGTTTGAATATCTGAAACCGTGTTATTCACCCGGCGCTTTATATTCCGCCGGAAAAATGGAAAAGGGGTAATATAATCATGGAAATACTCAAGGCAATATTGCTCGGCTTTCTGCAGGGCGTGACCGAATTCCTGCCCATCTCATCGAGCGGGCATCTCTCGGTCTTTCAGCACTTCTTCGGCAGTGTCGGTGGCACAAGCTCGCTGCTCTTCACGGTGCTGTTACATATGGGCACTCTGATAGCCGTGTTCGTCGTTTATTATAAGACCATATGGGGTCTCATCGTTGAATTTTTCAGCACTATAAAAGATATCTTCACCGGCAAGTTCAAGTGGAGCGAGATGAACGAGAACAGGCGCATGCTCTTCATGTTCGTTATCTCCTGCGTGCCTCTGCTGTTCCTGCTCATTCCCGTCGGCGGCGACAGACGCATCATGGATGTTCTCGGCGGTCTTGCCGATGACAATGATATATTGGTCGAGGGAGTCTGTTTCCTCTTCACCGCAGCGCTCCTGCTCGTCGGCTCATGGCGCGCAAAGAAGGTCAAAGCTCGTCCCCAGATAGGCGCTAAATCCGCGCTTGCCGTCGGCGTGGCTCAGGCTTTCGCCGCCGGATTCCCCGGCATCTCGCGCTCCGGCTCGACCATCTCGACCGGTATGATTTGCGGCGTTTCAAAAGAGTATATGGTTCGCTATTCGTTTATCCTCGGCATCCCGGCTATCCTTGCCGCCAATGTCATGGAGATAAAGGACGCCGTAGCCCTCGGCGAGCAGATAGATATCCTGCCCGTTATTATAGGCGTTGTCACCGCCGCCGTCGTCGGCTTTGCCGCGATAAAGGCTCTCGAGTGGCTCGTCAAAATCGATAAGTTCAAAATTTTCGGTTACTACTGCCTTGTCCTCGGCGTTGTTGTTATCATCGCCGGCATAGTTGAAAAGGTCAGATAAGTTCGTTCAAATTTCTAAGGAGGGCCTTAATGGCTGCGAAAAAGACTGCGGCAAAGTCAACGGCCGCTAAGAAGAAAAAAACAACAACTACAACGCCCAAAAAAGCCCCGGCTTCAAAGCCTGCGGCTGCAAAAGAGCCTGTCGAGCAGACTCCCGAGCAGCAGTCCTCGCGCCGCCAGAAAGCGGCTATCGCGCTCATGGCTGTCGCGGCTCTGCTCATAGCCATGGCGTTTATCGAGGGCGAGAGCGCGTGGCGCGCCGTGCATAATTTTATGTTCGGCGTGTTCGGCACGTGTACATATATCTGGCCCGTCATGCTCATTTATGTCTCGGTCATGCTCGCCATGAACAAGACGTTCGGCTCGATATCGTCGAATCTTATCGGCGTCGGGATATCAATATTGCTGCTATGCTCGGCGATACATATTTTTTCGAACCCGTCGGAATACTTTTCGCTCATGACCCTCGGCGATCAGATAAAGACTGCGTGGAGGGATTATGACACATTCCCGAGTGCAGGCGCGCTCGGTGCGCTCGTCGGCGGACTGCTTGCCAAAATGGCGGGCAAGGTCGGCGCGGCGATAATAAATATTATCCTGCTGATAGTCAGCATAATGTTCCTCACAGGACTCACTCTGTCCCGCCTCGGTACATCTATCGCCAAGCCCATAAAGCGCATGAGCGAGGACACCAACGAACGCCTTGAGCGCGGAGCTCAGCGCGTCAGAGATGAGCAGGAGAGAGCGCCGTCGAGAGACAAGCGCAGGGAGAAAAAAGCGGAGGAGCCCTATGTCAGCCCCCGTCCGTTCCCTGTGCCGCCTCTGCCGACCGATACGCCTGCAGCAACTGCAAAGAGCCGCAAAAAATCCGCCGCCGATGAAGGTCCCGAGCCCACCGTGTTCCCGCGCAAGCCGGTTCAGACCGATGTCGGCATCGATGATATAGTCAACCGCGTCAACACTGCGTCGGCGACTGCGAAGATAGCCGAGGGCGTGTCAAAGGCCGCCGCCGTTGTGGACGGCAGACCCGCCTGCGTGCCGCCTCTGCCGACCGAGAGCGCGAAAGACGAGCTTGAAATGCTCGATATAAGCAAGAAGCCCGCCGAGCCAGAGAAGCCGAAGAGGAAAGAGCCGGAGCTCCCGCCCGTCAAAGAGCCCGATCCCGTGCCCGATGTGCCGGAGGAGGACGAGGAAGAGCCTGTTATCGAGAGTCAGCCGACCTATCGCAAGCCGCCGATAACCTGCCTCAAAGAGCCCATCCATGACGGCAACGACAACTTCTCCGATGAGCTCAAATCCAACGCGCAGAAGCTGCTCGACACGCTCGAAAGCTTCAATGTCCACGCAAAGATAACTGAGATAAGCCGCGGTCCGTCCGTCACGAGATATGAGCTTCAGCCGGATGCGGGCGTCAGAATAAATAAAATAACCAACCTTGCGGATGATATCGCCCTGCGCCTTGCCGCGTCGGGAATAAGAATCGAAGCACCCATTCCGAACAAGGCGGCGATAGGCATCGAGGTGCCCAACAAGCTGCGTTCGATGGTCTATATGCGTGAGATAATCGAAACCCCGCAGTTCAAGAACGCCCAAAGCAAGCTCAATGTTGTCCTCGGCAAGGATATCGCGGGCAACGCCGTCTGCGCAGACCTCGCGAAGATGCCGCATCTGCTCATAGCGGGTACTACGGGTTCCGGTAAATCCGTGTGCCTGAACACAATGATAGTCAGCATTCTCTATAACGCGACTCCCGACGAAGTGAAGCTTCTTATGATCGACCCCAAGCAGGTCGAGTTCACGGTCTATAACGGCATCGCGCATCTTGCCGTGCCCGTCGTGTCCGATCCACGCAAGGCTTCGGGCGCTCTGACATGGGCGGTCAACGAGATGGAGAACAGATATAAGATACTCTCCGAGAAGAATGTCCGCGATATAAGAGGATATAACAAATTAGCCGAGCGCGACAAGTCACTGCGCCCGATGCATCAGATAGTCATTTTCATCGATGAGCTTGCCGATCTTATGATGGTCGCGCCCAATGAAGTCGAGGATGCGATATGCCGCCTCGCTCAGAAAGCGCGTGCCGCAGGTATGCATCTTGTCATAGCGACTCAGCGCCCCTCCGTCGATGTTATCACGGGTATTATCAAAGCGAATATCCCCAGCCGTATCGCGCTCTCCGTTTCTTCGTCGGTCGATTCGAGAACGATACTCGATATGTCCGGCGCGGAGAAGCTTATCGGCAACGGCGATATGCTCTTCAGCCCCATCGGCGCAAACAAGCCGACCCGTATCCAGGGCTGCTTCATCTCCGACGAAGAGGTCGAGGATGTTGCCGACTTCATCAAGCACAACGCCGAGGCGGAGTACGATGAGGGTATTATGGACGAGATAAACAGGCAGGCGGCAATAGCGGGTTCTGCTAAGAAGAACAGTGCCGCAGGCGGCGATGACGGCGAAGAGCCGGGCGATGAGATGTTCCCGAACGCCGTCGAAGTTGTGCTCGACGCAAAAATGGCTTCAACAACTCTTCTCCAGCGCAAATTGAAGCTCGGTTATGCCCGCGCAGCAAGGCTCATGGACGAACTCGAGAGCAAGGGTATCATCGGACCGTTCGAGGGCAGCAAGCCCCGCCAGGTGCTCATAACCAAGCAGCAGTGGATGGAAAAATGCGCCATGTCGGATGCTCCCGCAGACGACGAGACCTGATCGGAGGAAATTATGGCAAATCAGAGAAAAGGCGGCTCCGCCGCACAGAACAAGCGCACGAAGATAATCGTCACCGCAGTCGTGGTAGCCGTCGCGCTGCTGATAACCTTCGCGCCCTATATGAATCTCCCGTTCGATATCCCCACATGGGGCGAGCTGCTCTCGGGCAATGAGCAGACGATACAGAGCGGCGACGCACTCAACCAGCCGTTCACCGTCCATGTTATAGATGTCGGTCAGGGCGACAGCATCTTAGTCAAGAGCGGCGACCACGCCATGCTGATAGATGCGGGCGAGCGCGGCAACGACCAGACGATACTCGATTATCTCAAGGCGAATTCCGTTGAAAAGCTTGATTACATAGTCGCCACCCACCCCCATTCCGACCATATCGGCAGTATGCCCAAGGTTATCGAGGGGATAAAGGTCGATAATATTATCATGCCGAAGCTTCCGAAGTCCCTTGTCCCCACAACTTCGATATATCAGAAGCTCATAAAAGCTATTAAAGCGTCCGGCGCCAAAGTCATCTCCGCAAAAGTCGGCGATACCTATACCCTCGGCGACGCAAAGATAACTATAGTCGGACCCGTCGGCACGCCTGAGGATCTCAACAATGCCTCTGTAGTGATGAAGGTTGTCTACGGCAAGAATTCGTTCCTCTTCACAGGCGATGCCGAAGAGAAGAGCGAGAAAAAGATTCTCGCAAACGGCGCGGATATCAAAGCCGATGTTCTGAAGCTCGGTCACCACGGCAGCAGCACATCGACGAGCGAGGAGTTCCTCAAAGTCGTTTCTCCGTCACTTGCGCTCATCTCCTGCGGCAAGGATAACGACTATGGTCACCCGCACAAGGAGACTATAGAAAAGCTTGAGAAGTACAATATCCCATATGAGCGCACGGATATAAAAGGCACGATAGTTGTCGGCTCGGACGGCGAGCATCTTTCAACGGCTTTCCCGGATAACAAGACCGCTGAGAAGTAAAAAAGGAGGCGGAATAATGGAATATTACGCCATCGACCGTATCGAAGAAAACTACGCAGTCTGCGAAAAAGACGGCGAAACAATGGTCAATATCAGCCGCGCTCTGCTCCCCGACGGAGCGGGCGAGGGCAGTGTCCTGCGCCGCCTGCCGGACGGTTCGTTCGTGCTCGACCGCGAGGAAGAAGAACGCCGCCGCAAAGCAGCACTCGAACTCATGAACGGTCTGTTTGATGAATAATTTCCCCATTGATTTTTGGCGGGGTGCTTATAGAATATAAAAACGATCTATGGCTCATAGGTCGTTTTTTGTTTCTGTAAGGTGTATAGACGTGCCAATTTTATCGGTTTGATAAACTTGGATTTGTTGATTTGATTAGCACGAATTTTTATAAAGTAGAAGTAGACTGCCGACTTGTCTTTATAATCAAGCTTCCAATAGCCGCGCCGAAGTGTTTGATATCTGACGGAGACTGGCGAGGAAACGGCTTGCGCAGCAAGACGCACGAGCCCGTATTGTTTGAGCGAAGCGAGTTTGCGGGCGAATGTGCCGAGCAACTAAATGAGAGCCGCGGACTATGTGCTGCGGCGCGGCGTTCGCGGGGTCTCGGGGCGCAGCCCATAAAAAGGCAGGCACACATCGGTTTTGCGCAGCAAAACTGCTTGCACTTAAAAGTATTGGATTTTTGATGACAGGCAAGAAAAAGGCGCACAGGAATGCGCCCGCATTTCAAGCGCTTTTTTCGCAGCATGGCGCAAAAAGACTTACTTTTAAGCGATGCTTGCTTGCCTTTTTGTGGGCACAGTTTGCTTTTCTTTTGCAGGCGTTTTCTTTTTTAAATAAAAAGAAAATGCCGAAACGCGGGATATATATATCATCCGGTTAGAGTGCGTAGCGAAGGCGGGAGCTAATTATATGCCCCTGTATCGGCTACAACGATAACGGACAGCCGCAAGGGCTGTCCCTACGAATGGTCGGCAATGGATATTTCAGAAAATTCGTGCCGCTTGCGCGGCAGCGGTGCGTCGAGGTCGCCGCACCCTACAAACTGCGCGCCAATAAATCACGCAAATTCGCGGGCGAATAATATCCGTCCGCATTGTATATGTTTTATTTGTTGCTTTGAGCGAAACAAAACTAACCCCTCAGTCTACGCTTCGCGTATCCAGCTCCCCTACAGGGAAGCCAAAATAGATTCTGCGACAAATCCTAATTTGTCAATCCGTTTTATGTATGCTCGGCGTTATATCAATTGGACCTTTTCGGCGGCGATATCATCCTCTCAAAAAGTTTTTCCGCCGCCGTGCAGTAAAATCTCAAATCCGTGCGTTTTATATTTTGCACGCTTTGTGTAAACAGCCAAAAATAAAGAAACAATAAATTTGTGGGATTGGTATAGCTTTTTGACGCAAAAAGTGATACAATATGCCGAATACTGTTGAAAGTGAGCTGCTTTATGGAAAAGAAAGAAAAAAGAACATTTAAACAGTTTTTTATGGACAACAACAAACGCAATCTAAAAATTACGATTACCGTTGTCTGCGTGGTGCTCGCCCTTGCTATAATCGGCGGCGGCATCTATATCGGCAATAAGCTCGGACTTATTACCATCGACCACGGCAGCAACGGTGATCCCGAGGGCACCTTTGCGCCCGAGGAGCAGTTTGATGCAATGTACGATGTCAGCGACGCTTCGAGCATCGACAGCCTCATAACTGCGTGGGCGAAGAACGGCGGCGCGAAGTATTCGAGCAAGAATATAATCAATGTTCTGCTTCTCGGCGTTGACAGCGAGACCGGCAAGGCAGAGGGCGGACGTTCGGATGCCATCATCCTGCTCTCGCTTAACAAAAAGACCAAGACGATAACGCTCGTGTCTTTCCTCAGAGACTGCTATACCTATATGAACATCAACGGCTCCGAGCGCTGCTGCAAGACTAACCATGCCTATTTCTGGGGCGGTCCCGCGGCACTTATCGAGACGCTTGAGAATAATTACAAGATTGAGATCGATCATTATATCAGCGTCGATTTCAAGAGCTTCCCGAAGCTTATTGACTCTCTCGGCGGCGTGTCCGTTCCGATTGAGCCCTATGAGGCGGATTATATCAACCGCACCACAACGAAGATAAAGAAGATAACCTCCGGCGATTCCGTCAAGCTCAGCGGCAGACAGGCTCTGGTCTATAGCCGTATCCGCCATGTCGACAACGAAGGCGATGTCGGCAGAACTGCGAGACAGCGTACCGTTATCATGGCTCTCATCAAGAGCGCGCAGAACGCCTCTGCGGGTCAGCTCAACAACGCGCTCGATATCGTCCTTCCCAATGTCGTGACGAACTACAAGCGCAGTGAGATTCTCTCTCTCATGACCCAGGCGCTCTCTCAGGGCTGGATGAACTACGAGATAAAGCAGATAGTCATGCCGACCGAGGGCAACTACACTTCCGCTCAGCTCTATACCTACTACGGCAAGATAATCAACCAGCGCCTTTCGGTCTGGGTCGTCGATTATCCCGTCGTTGCGCGTGAGCTCCAGCTCGCTCTCTACGGCGACACGAATATAAAGATTGGCGATAACCATGTCTCCGCTGTCGATCTGCTGAAAAAGGGCGCAGTCCCGAGCAGCAACAGCAGCGGCTCAGGCTCATATTCTGCGTCGACCCGTCCGCACACCGATGTCGGTACTGTGGCGGAGAGCGAAGAGCCTGTAACTCATGAGCATACTTCCGAGGCGGTGAGCGAGCTCACCGAGGCAGAGAGCACGACCCGCCGCTTCCCGTTCACTCTTCCCGATTTCGGCTCAACTTCGCCGGCGGAAGACGAAGATGCAGCATAAAATTACCGCTCCGGATATATTCCGGGGCGGCTTTTCGTATATGATTGAAAAATTATGATTGATGATATATAATTGTCAGAGAAACGGACGGACGGTGATATTATGAGCAAAGTTTGTCATATAGTCGGCGGCGGCGACTTCTTCGGAATCCGCCCGACAGGGGAGGGCGATTTCATCATCGCTGCCGATAAAGGTCTGCTGTATCTTCAGAATCTCGGCATAACTCCGAATTTGGTCATAGGCGATTTTGATTCCCTCGGACACACTCCGAACGGGCGGAATATTATCGTCCTGCCCTGCGAAAAGAACGATACGGATATGGGGGCGGCGGTCGCAGAGGGCGTGATGCGCGGATATAAAAATTTCATTCTCTACGGCGCATCGGGCGGCAGAGCCGACCATACTCTTGCGAATATCCAGCTTATCTCGTCTCTGTCGAGGCGCGGAATGACCGCGATTATCGACGCGCGCGAAACTTCGTTCACTTCGATAACAAACGGCAGAATTATTTTTGACGAGAACGCAAAGGGCATGATCTCCGTGTTTTCCCATTCGGATATCTCATCGGGTGTCACTATAAGCGGGCTCAAATATGAGCTCAAAAACGGCACCTTGAAGAACACATACGCCCTCGGCGTCAGCAATGAATTTGTCGGTAAAATGAGCGAAATATCAGTCGCTCATGGAACGCTGACGGTCGTTTATCCGAGCAGCGCAGAGCCCTCTTTTTTCAGATTTTGAGCCGCGCGAAAAGATGTTTTTGAACCAAATAATATCCTGCGCCGAGATGCTGCCCGTGAGCATCAGCAGAAGAATATACACCGCCGCGTTGACAGTTATTATGATTGTCAGCGCGGCTTTTCCGCTGCCCTGCGCCGAGGAGAGCAGCAGCCCCGCGAGAAACGAAGCCGTCACGCAGACGGCGGGCTTTATTATCGAATCCATGATATTTATTTCGAGCGTGCAAACTTTTGAAAGCCTGTGTATGCTCAGCGAAAAGTTTACTATCTCGCTGATAAAAAGTATCGCGACATAGCCCTTTACGGAATATTTCGGGATGAGTATCAGCACGAGCACGACGCACATCGCGGAGTCGATTATATTATATCTCATTGAATATACCTGCTGGTCGAGCCCTTTGAGTATTCCGTCAACTGTCGTGTCTGTGTACATTATCGGCAGAAGCGGCGCGAGCACGCGCAGATATTCCGCGCATTGCCCGTCCCCGTAGATGCACTGCGACAGCCCCTCGGAAAAAATGAACATTATTCCCGCCGTGCCCATCGAAAACAGCACGGTTATTTTTATTGCCCGCGCCGCCATGCTGTCTATCCTGTTTCTGTTGCTGCGCGCCGCACATTCGGCAAATTCAGGCACGAGCATGCTCGCGAGAGCTGTCATTATGGCGGCGGGGTAGAGGATAACCGGCAGAGCCATGCCGTGAATGACTCCGTAGAGCGTCATCGCGCCGCCCGCGCTCTGCCCCGATTTGCGAAAGCCCACGGGAATCAGCAGGTGTTCTATCGTCAGCAGCACCGAGCGCGCGCACGATCCGGCGGCGTCCGGGAGCGCAATGCGCAGCAGAGCCCGAAGCCCGCCGGGCGTTTTTTCTTTCGGCTTTTGGTGCTTCGTTGACTTGTAGAGCAAAAAGGCGCATAGCAGCGAGCTTATCTGCGATATCGTTATGCCGAGCGCCACCGCGTCGCAGGCATATTCTGCGCCCTTTGCCGCCCAGAATCGAAGCATCAGAATAGAGACCGCTATTTTTACCGCCTGCTCGAATATCTGCACCGCCGCATATTTGAGCACTGTGCGCCGCGCCGTGAAATATCCGCTGAACGCGCAGCCGACCGATGCCGCGGGGAGGCTCAGCGCGAGTATGCGAAGCGACGACGCCGTGCGTATGTCGCCGAGCCACAATTTTGCTATCAGCTCCGCGCCGAACCATACGGCGGCGAGCATCATGCACCCGACCGTCAGCCCGTATAGCGCGCACCGCCGCATTATCCATGCGCCCTGACCGGCATTTTTTCCGGAATCTTCGACCGTGAGCCGCGTCGATGCGAGCGGCAGACCCGCAAACGAAAATGTCAGCGCCATCGCGTATACATCCGTGACGAGTGAAAAAAGTCCTATTCCCGCCGCGCCCAGCCGCCCGGTCAGATATACATTGAACGCAACGCCGACCGTGCGCATGAGAAACGATGTCGCGGCGAGCGTCAGCGTGTTTATGAGAAGCCGTTTCGTGTTCTTCATTTTTGCCTCCGGAGAAGTCAAAAAGCGTTAAATCTCTTGACAAAAACGCTTCTGAATGTGATAATATAGAGTAATTCATCGGAAAAGAGGACATCACCCCAAAAAGCGTATGCCGGTGTCCGAATACCGCATCGCTGCCGATTTCTGAAATGTAAAACCAACGCTGCTCATCCGGCGCGGAGCAATCAGCGTTCATGTAAAATCTATTCGCCGGAGAAATGGATTATGTTATGGCAAAGGAACTCGCAAAACAGTATGATCCGAAGGAAGTGGAGGACAGAACCTATAAATTCTGGCTCGACGGCAATTTCTTCCACGCCGTACCCGACCCGGAGAAGAAACCCTATACTATAGTTATTCCCCCTCCGAACATCACGGGTCAGCTCCACATGGGTCATGCTCTTGACAATACTCTTCAGGATATACTTATCCGCTACCACCGCATGCAGGGCTATGATACCCTCTGGCTGCCCGGCACCGACCACGCTTCTATCGCCACCGAGGCGAAGATAGTCGAGGCTATGGCAAAGGAAGGGCTTACAAAGGACGATGTCGGCCGTGAAGGCTTCCTCGAGCGCGCATGGGCGTGGAAAGAGAAGTTCGGCGGCAGAATAATCGAACAGCTCAAGAAGATGGGCTCGTCCTGCGACTGGGAGCGCGAGCGCTTCACCCTCGACGAGGGCTGCAACGAGGCTGTCAACGAGGTCTTTTGCAACCTCTATGAAAAGGGACTCATTTACAGGGGTGAGAGGATAATCAACTGGTGCCCCCATTGCCTGACCTCCATCTCCGACGCAGAGGTTGAATATGAGGATCAGGCGGGTCACTTCTGGCATCTTCGCTATCCTTTCAAGGACGGAAGCGGCTATCTTGAGCTTGCAACGACCCGACCCGAGACCCTGCTCGGCGATACCGCAGTCGCCGTCAACCCCAATGATGAAAGATATAAGGATATCGTCGGCAAGACGCTCATCCTGCCCATAGTCCACCGCGAGATACCCGTTGTCGCCGATGATTATGTCGAGATAGACTTCGGCACCGGTGTCGTTAAGATAACCCCCGCGCATGACCCGAACGACTTTGAGGTCGGTCTGCGCCATAACCTGCCCGTTATCAATGTCCTGACCGATGACGCAAAGATAGTCGACGACTATCCGAAATACGCCGGCATGGACAGATACGAGGCGAGAAAAGCTATCGTCAAGGATCTTGAGGCTGAGGGCGCTCTCGTCAAGGTTGAGGATTATAACCACAATGTCGGCACATGCTACCGATGCTCGACTACCGTTGAGCCCCGCGTTTCAAAACAGTGGTTCGTCAGCATGAAGCCCCTCGCGGGTCCCGCTATCGACGCTGTCAAGAACGGTGAGACAAAGTTCGTGCCGAAGCGTTTTGAAAAAGTCTATTTCCATTGGCTTGAGAATATCCGCGACTGGTGCATCTCCCGTCAGCTCTGGTGGGGTCACCGCATCCCCGCGTGGTATTGCGACGATTGCGGTGAGATAACCGTTGCAAGAACCGCCCCCGACAAGTGCTCGAAGTGCGGCAGCACCCATATTCATCAGGATCCCGATACGCTTGATACATGGTTCTCCTCGGCTCTCTGGCCGTTCTCGACCCTCGGCTGGCCGAATACCGACAGCGAGGATTTCAAGCGCTATTATCCCACCAACACCCTTGTCACAGGTTATGATATAATCCCGTTCTGGGTCATGAGAATGATGTTCTCCGGCATCGAGCAGACCGGTCAGGTTCCGTTCGATACTGTCCTCATCCACGGACTCGTCCGCGATGAGCTGGGCAGAAAAATGTCGAAGTCGCTCGGCAACGGCATCGATCCGCTCGAGGTCATTGACAAGTACGGCGCAGATGCCCTGCGCTTCACTCTTGCCAACGGCAACAGCCCCGGAAACGACATGAGATATTCCGACAAAAAGGTCGAGGCGAGCCGCAACTTTGCGAACAAGCTCTGGAACGCCGCACGCTTTATCCTTATGAACCTCGACGGCTCTGAAGAAGCGGGTCTGCCCGATGAGCTTGCGCTCGAGGATAAGTGGGTGCTCAGCCTCTATAACGACCTCGTCAAAGAGGTTACGGACAATCTCGAGAGATTCGAGCTCGGCATCGCCGTTCAGAAGCTCTATGATTTCATCTGGGATGTTTTCTGCGATTGGTATATCGAGCTTGCGAAGATTCGCCTGCAAAAGGGCGGCGAGCCCGCACAGTGCGCAAAGCGCGTGCTTATATATGTCATGTCCAATGTTTTGAAGCTTCTCCATCCGTTCATGCCGTTCGTGACCGAGGAGATCTGGCAGTCCCTGCCGCATGAGGGCGCGAGCATAATGGTCTCCGATTGGCCGCAGTATTCCGACGCTCTGAACTTCAGCGCAGAGGAAGAGCAGATGAACATGATTATGGACGCGGTCAGGGCGATAAGAAACCGCCGCGCCGAGATGAACGTTCCTCATTCAAAGAGAGCGAAAATATATATCAGCACCTCTTATGTCGATACCTTCAGACTTTCCGGCGAGTTCATGCAGAAGCTCGCGGGCGCGTCCGAGGTCGAGGTTGAGGACGGCATCGAGATAGACGGCGCAGTCTGCATCGTCACCGACGCCGCAAAGATATATATCCCCATGGGCGACCTCGTTGACTTCGAAGCCGAGCGCGCAAGACTCAACAAAGAGCTCGCCTCCGCTCAGAAGCAGCTCGACGGCATCAACGCAAAGCTCTCCAACGAGAACTTCGTCTTCAAAGCTCCCGCGCCGGTCGTTGAGGCTCAGCGCGAAGCGGCGAGAAAGCTGAACGAGAAGATAGCAATGCTTAACGACAGCCTCTCCAAAATCGCCAATGCGTAATTTCGCGTGATACTGCGTTGTGGGAACCATGCGAACTCAGTCACGCACACAAAGTGCGCTCCCTCGCGTGCAGAACCCCACGCCTTGTTTCGCACAAAATTCCGCTATTGGTTGCCTTTTCGTGTGAACCGCGGAGAAATCGCACATAGCTGCGTTGTGAGAACCGTACGGGCGGCAGTCGCGCACACAAAGTGCGCTCCTTTGCCCGCAGAACCCCACGCCTTGCTCTGCACAATTTCTCGCAGTTCGGGAAGACGGCTCATAATTTCGCGTGATACCGCGTTGTGAAAACCGTGCGAATTCGGCGTTTATTGCGCTTGTGCATATTCTCTCATAAAAACCAACCTGCAAAGGACGGGAAATGTCCCGTCCTTTGACGCTTTACGGAGGAAAACTGATGACACCAACCGAAGCAATCGAATATATCCATTCGCGCCTGACCTTTGGCATACACCCCGGCATGGAGCGTATCAGGGCGCTCTGCGCCGCGCTCGGCAACCCGCAGGATGAGCTTCGCTTCATCCATGTCGCCGGGACGAACGGCAAGGGCTCGACGAGCACCATGATATCCTGTATGCTCTCTGCCGCCGGGTACAGAACCGGGCTGTTCACTTCGCCCTATGTCATCGATTTCCGCGAGCGCATGCAAATTGACGGCGAGATGATTCCGCCGGAGGAGCTCGCCTCGACCGTTGAGCGCGTCAAATTAGCGTGCGACGAACTCGATAAGCGCGGAATTGTCGCAACCGAGTTTGAGACTCTGACCGCCGCTGCGTTCCTCTGGTATAAAGAGCGAAAATGCGATGTCGTCGTGCTCGAGGTCGGGCTCGGCGGGCTGCTCGATTCAACGAATATTATAAAAACACCGCTCGTCTCCGTCATAACCTCGATTTCCATGGATCACACCGCGATACTCGGCAATACAATCGCTGAAATAGCCGCGCAGAAATGCGGAATAATCAAGCCGCGCGGCGTGACGGTCATGTATCCCGAGCAGTCTGCTGATGCACGCCGTGTTATAGAAGAAACCGCTCGGCGCGAGAAAAATAAGCTCGCAGTGCCGGATATGACCGCCTGCCGTGTTGTTGATGAGACGATACGCGGCACAGATATAGTCTACGGCTCGCTGAATCTCCGCATACCGTTCGCGGGCGACCATATGATAAAAAATGCGCTGACAGCCGTCACCGCCGTTCGCGAATGCGGCTTGAATGTCAGCGGCGAAGCGATAGAGCAGGGAATGAAAAACGCCGTGATGCCCGCGCGAATGGAGCTTATCGGCGATAAAATTATTCTTGACGGCGGTCACAACGAGGGCTGTGCCTCGGCGCTTAAAGCCTTTTTGGAGCGCTTCACAAGCGGCAGACGCGTTGCCGTGTGCGCGCTCATGGGCGATAAGGACTGCGACACATATCTGCGCCTGACCGCGCCGCTGTTTGAAAAAATGTATCTGACAGCCCCGGATAATCCGCGCAGCATGAATCCCGAAGCCCTGAGTGAACTCGCCAATAAATATTGCGCCGATTGTACGCCTGTGTCCGACCCGACAGAAGCCTGCCGCATGGCAATAAATGATATAAAGCAAAACGGCGGAACGCTCGTTACTTGCGGTTCGTTCTATCTCGCGGGCGAGGTTCGCGGTTATCTTTTGGAAAATAAAAATATTTACCCCGCCGCATTTCGGCAGAATTTTCAAACGGGATGGATTATTATCTTTGATGATAATAGTCCGTCCTGTTTTTTATTTTTACAAGCCGTGTCTGATTTTTGATCATATCAAAATGACCCTCCGCACAGAGTCAACCAACGGCGGCACAGATTTTTCATAAGATTTGCTGCAATTAAAAATTGTGCACGGTTCGTAGGGACAGCCCTTGCGGCTGTCCGATATCGGCGGCAGCCGATACAAAATTTTAAATGTACTGATATCGTCAACAAAAAATTCAAACAAATCCGAGAATAATCCCACTCATCCCGGACAAACTGTTAATTGATAATCACCCCAAAGGAGGAAAAAACATGGGTGTTGAAATAATCTCAAATCCGCTTAGCGTCAGCGCGCTGCTCTCCGGCGAGATAGACCACCATACCGCCGCCGCAATGCGCGCGGATATCGATGCCGCCGCCGCGGCTCAGCAGCCGAAGATACTGCGCCTCGACTTCGCCGATGTCACTTTTATGGACAGTTCCGCCGTCGGTCTTGTCATGGGTCGCTACAGGCTTTTGCAGGGCTGGCAGGGGAAGCTCGAGGTCACGAATCTCAGCGAGCGCAATTATAAAATGATGCGCCTTGCGGGTATGCAGGCGCTGTGTACGCTGTCGCAGAAAAGGAACAAGGAGGATAAACATGAGTAGAAAAAAGCCTGTCGATCAGATGAGCCTGAAAATAGAGAGCCGCTCCGTCAACGAGAGCTTCGCGCGCGTCGCAGTCTCGGCGTTTGCGGCTCAGCAGGACCCGACGGTCGAAGAAATATCGGATATTAAAACCGCCGTCAGCGAGGCGGTCACAAACTGTATCGTCCACGCCTATCCCGCGAGCGTGGGGGAGATATACATATGGGTCGGGCTGTTTGACGACGGACTCGTCCGCATCAGAATAAGGGATCGCGGATGCGGCATAATCGATGTGCGCCAGGCGATGGAACCGCTGTTTACGACCCTCGGCGGCGAGCGCGCGGGACTGGGATTCGCCGTCATGGAGAGCTTTATGGACAAAGTGCGCGTGCGCTCCGTTCCGGGCAAGGGGACGAGCGTCACCATGGATAAATTTATAAAAGGACGCGGCGATGGACACGGCTGAACGCAATGAACTCGTTGAAAAGAATATCGGTCTCGTCCATGCCTGCGCCAACAAATTCCGCGGCAAGGGCGCGGAGTATGACGACCTGTTTCAGGCGGGGTGCGTCGGGATTATAAAAGCCGCCGAGAACTTCGACCCGGAGCGCGGATTCTCGTTTTCGACTTATGCCGTGCCCGTCATTCTCGGCGAGATAAAGCGCATTTTCCGCGACGGCGGCAGTGTCAAAGTCGGGCGCGCACTGAAAGAAAAAGCGCGCGCCGCCATGCGCGAAAAGGAGGCGCTGACTGCCGAGCTCGGATGCGAACCTACTGTAGGTCAGCTCGCCGAACGCCTCGGCAGCGATGTCGCCCAGACGGCGCAACTGCTCAATGCGGCAATGCCCGCCGTGTCGCTGACCGCATGCACGGACGACGGCGAGGGGCAGATAGACCTGCCCGTTGAGTCGCCCGAGAATGCCGCCTCGGAGCTTATCGCCCTGCGCGAAGTCATTGCTCTGCTCGATGACCGCGACCGCGAGATGATAAGCCTGCGCTATTATCGCGGCATGACCCAGAGCCGAACTGCCGAGCTGCTCGGTATGTCGCAGGTGCAGGTGTCGCGGCGCGAAAAAGCCGTGCTCGCGCTCCTGCGACGCAACCTGTCCGCCTGATTTTCTTGACAATTCCCGCCGATGTGATAAACTTAACTGAGATCATATTGGAGGGACAAAAAATGAAAAAGATGATTCCCAACGGCGTCTATCCGACCATGATAACGCCGTTCACAAAGGACAATAAGATAGATTATACGGCTGTCGAAGCGCTCATAAACTGGTACGCCGGGAAGAAAGTCGACGGAATTTTCGCCATCTGCCAGTCGAGCGAGATATTCTTCCTCTCGTTTGAAGAGCGACTCGAGCTCCTGCATTTTGTCATGCAGCATACGCCGAAAAATATCTCAATAGTCGCGTCCGGTCATGTCGCGGATGATCTCGGCACTCAGATAGAAGAGGCAAAGGTTTTCATAGACGAGGGGATAGACGCCTATGTGTTTATCTCGAACAGATTCGCCTCAGCCGATGAGGACGACAGCGTGTTTCTTAAAAATATCGACAGGGCTGTCGAATCCGTCGGCGATGTCAACTTCGGTATCTATGAGTGTCCATATCCCTATAAGCGCGTTATGACTCCCGCAGTGCTCAAAAAGCTCGCCGAGTCCGGCAGATTCACTTTTCTTAAGGACACCTGCTGCGACCCCGGTATGATAAACGAAAAGCTCAGAGCCGTTGACGGCATGGGACTCAAGATATTCAACGCCAACTCCGCGAGCCTGCTCGAAACGCTGAAAATGGGCTGCGCCGGCTTCTCGGGCGTTATGGCGAATTTCCACCCGGAGATATATTCGTGGCTGTGCAAAAACTTTGAAAAAGAGCCGGAAAAGGCGAAGAAAGTCCAGGCTTTCCTCGGCTTTGCCTCTCTCGCCGAGTGCCAGCTCTATCCCGTCAACGCAAAATATTATCTCTCCCTCGAGGGCGTGCCCATGGGCTATAACTGCCGCTCGAAGGACGCTTCGGCGTTCACGCTCAGCCGCCGTATGGAGATAGATCAGATGCGCGAGCTGACCGAACAGTTCAAGGCAGATATGGGTATAGAATAATGCCCGAACTCGGTTTTCAGTATGAATTAACGCGCTCCGACCGCATGACGCTGAGCATAAAAATATCGCGCGATGCAAAGGTTCTGGTCTATGCGCCGCGCCGAATGAGCCTCAAACATATCGAAGATTTCCTTTTTGAAAAGCGCGCGTGGGTGCTCAAAAATCTCGCAAAAGTGCAGGAGCGAAAAGATATTTCCGATTCGTTTGTTCCGGGAGGGGAGACGGGACTGCTTCTTTTCGGGCGCGAATATCCGTTGACGGTTGTCAAAAGCAGGCGAGCGGGTTTTGACGGCAGCAATTTCTTTGTCCCCGACGGGCTCTCGGTTGATGATACGGCGGCAGCGCTCAAGGAAGTCTACCGCTCGCTCGCCAAGAATTATCTCGTCCGCAGGACATATGAGCTTGCCGATCAGTTCGGCGAAACGGTCGCTTCAGTCAAGATAAATTCCGCGAGAACGCGCTGGGGGTCGTGCACCTCAAAGGGGAATATAAACCTCTCGCTGTTTCTCGTTATGGCGCCCGAGGGCGCGGTTGATTATTGCATTATCCATGAGCTTTCGCATCTTAAACACATGGATCATTCGGCGGCGTTCTGGCGGCTTGTCGGTTCGCGGTGCCCGGATTATGAAAAGCGCAAAGAGGAGCTGAGAGCTTTAAATCTACGCCTCATGCGTGAAAAATGGTGAAAAACAGCTGTGATCGGGCAATATATTTGCTCCGACCGCAGCTGTTTTTATTTTTGAAAACCGATTGACAACGGGAATAAATTCCATATATAATTGTCTTGTAAATGGCGCGTTCGGAGAATAACCGCCGACAAAAACAATGAAAAAGGGATGGTCATGTGGCAAAAATAATTTCATTTATTGTATCTGTAATTATGTTCTGCTTCCCCACGCTCAACATTCCGCACGTCAAGGTTGACGATACGAAGTTCAACACCGAGTATGCCAACGTTTTCGTTCACGGTCTTGCGGGCTGGGGCAGCTACACTTGGTATAACGATTTCCTTCCCTATTGGGGTATGTTCGGCGGCGATCTGATGCAATATCTCAACGCCCGCGGTTTCGAGTGCTATTCTGCAGCGGTCGATCCGACGGGAAGCGCATGGGACAGAGCCTGCGAGCTCTACGCCCAGCTGACCGGCACCGTCACCGACTACGGCGAGGAGCATTCAAAGCGCTGCCGCCACGACAGATACGGCGAGGATTATTCCTCCGATCCGCTTATCGATGAGTGGAGCGCCGAGGATAAGATAAATCTTCTCGGTCATTCATTTGGCGGCGTGACCGTCAGACTTCTGGCTGAGCTTATGGCAAACGGCAGCGAGGCCGAGCGCGAGGCTTCTGGCAGCGATGTCTCCGACCTGTTCACGGGCGGAAAGGCAGATTGGATATATTCCGTCACAGCACTCGCCGCTCCGCATAACGGCACGACCGCCTATCTCGTGCGCGACGCTATAATCAAAGATGTCAACGCCACCGCCGAAGAGCGCGCGGTTGTCGCCATGCTCACCGTTGCCACCGCTCCGCATCTCGACAGGGCGCTTTCGGACAGCGCGGAATATGATATGGACATCGACCACGCTCTCGCGATAAATGAGAATATCTCGACGCTCAAAAATGTCTATTATTTCTCCTATCCGTGCAGCGCGACCGAGCGCAATGCGGACGGCACTTACAGCCCGGTCGACGGCAATATAGATAAGCTTTTCAGAGCGTGCGCAGTCAGAATGGGCAAGTTCACCTGCACCACCAAGGGCGGCTATGTCGTCGACGAGAAGTGGTTCGAGAACGACGGACTCGTCAACAAAATCTCCGCTCTCGCTCCGTTCAATGCGCCCTCTGCCGTTTACAGCGGCGGCGAAGTCGCAACGGGCGTATGGAACATCATGCCGACATTCAGCGGTGACCACCTCTCGATAAACGGCGGTCTGTTCGTCAATCATAATGTCCGCGTGTTCTATGTCGACCTGCTCTCGATGATAAACGAGCTGTAATATAATTTTCCCCGTGTCTTGCATGGGAGCGAAAAACAGAAATCCTACCCACGGTTTTCCCTTGGGTAGGATTTTTTGCTTGATAATCGCCTCGGCGACTCAACACATCGCTGCCGCGCGAGCGGAATGAACTTTCAGCAAAGAGTTATTCTGCCGACTGTCAATATCCCCAAATGTCCTGAGCTTAAATTGTGCATATTGCAAGAAATTTTTGAAATATATACAAAAAGATGCGATAAAACAAGTGAATATGTTGCAATATCGCTAATATAATGCTATGATTAGAAAAAACAAGCAGGAGGGTAAAGATGTATAACACAGAAAATCCGTACAAAAGCGCGGGGGAGTATCTGAAAGCGCCGCTGTTTGAAAAATATCAGCTCAGACGCGCCGCGGTCAAGACCTCGACCGCGCTGTTCCCGTTCATGCTCTTCGCCGCGATATTCGCGTTTATAATACTTATTCTCGGAAAAGTTTTTCCGTCCCTGCTCGACGGGCTCTATTGGGTCTCGTATATGTCCGTCCAGCTTTTCGGCATAGGTATGTCGATATGTATGGCGTATTATGCGGGCGGATTTTTCTCCGCGCTTGTCTCGGGCGTTCTCGCCGTGTATTTCGGTCTCTTCTGCACCCAGGTCGCGGGCGTTGAAACAGTGGGCGGCTCGTCTGTTATCGGCTTCATGGGCTATTATGTGATAGCCCTGCTGAGCACCGTGTGCGTGACCTTCCTGCACAAAGTCTGCGTCGTCGTTATAGAATGGGCGTTCGGCCTGCTGTTGAAGCTTGCACATTCAAAAATAAAAGACGAAGCAAAGCGCGAGGAGCTTATATGCACATTCCGCCCGCAGCTCAAAAATATGACTCTGCTCGGCGATTCGCTCGTTGTTATCGGACTCTCTGCGTTCGCGGTGTTTTTCGTTATGAACTATGCCTACGCCCTGCCGATGACCCTGCTCGCGCATAAGCTCGCCGGAATAGTCGCCTCCTCCGCAAATATCATTCTCAAAGGCGCCGTGATAGGCTTCGCACTCGGCTTCGATGTCGGCGGTCCGCTCTCGCTCGCGGTGTTCGATGAGATATTCAAGGGCGTGCTGGCGGGCTCAATGGAGAGCGAAAGACTGCTCACAGTGTTCTCCGCGGCGATGATAACCCCGTCGTGGATATGCATGATTTATCTCTTCGTCGGCAAGAAATTCAAGTCCTGGCCAATGGTTGTCTATGATGAAAACCTGCTCAACACGGGCTTCATTAACGAGGTGTTCCAGAATGTCAGGCTCATGGCGATGTCGCCGATGGTCTATTGCGTCAGAGAGCCGCAGACAACGCCTTTTGCACTCATCGGCGGTACAACGCTCACTGGCATTCTCGCCGCGGCGTTCGGCATCTGCAACGAGTCATTCTTGACTGACTATGCCCGGAAATACGGACTTCTCCGCACTTCCACAATCGTCGTTACCGATAAATACGACGCATTTGCGGGGCTGCTGCCTCCGCTCTATGCCGGCGGGGGAGCGAAAGTTATTCTGCTCTCGTTCGCGGCGGCGCTCGTCGGTTCGCTGCTCGGCGTGGGGATTGTAGTCCTGCTCAAGAAAGCGCGCTATTCAAAGCAGGAGAAGCGCGGCGAGGATCTCTTCCTTGCCTACGGCTATGAGTTCACTCAGCAGGAGTGGAATGAGACATATAAGAAAAAGTCGAAGCTCGAACAGAAATTAGGTCTCGCGGGCGATATAGAAGAAAATGAGCCGGAGCTCGAACCGGCGGAATAAAACAAAACCGGGGTTGGCGAAATATCAATCCCGGTTCTTTTTGTCTCTTATTCTTTTACATATCTGTCGAATGTGAAAATATATCCGTTGCTCTCCTGCGCGTTGGCGCGCGACAAGCTGATAAAAGTGAAAGCTTATATCAAAACCGAGTCCGGCAGCGCGGTCATCCGCCTGAGAATGAACGGAAAAGTGCTCGAATATACGCCCGACACCGACGGCAGATTCGAACGCGAGTTCGATTTTCAAAACGGCGGCAACTATATAATGATAGACTTCGACCGCTTCACCGGAACAGTTCAGATGACAGCAGAATATGTATAACAAAAACGGCAGGAACCGTAAAAAAGTTCCTGCCGTTTTCTCTTATTTTATATATCCCGGTGCATCGCTTTCGGAAATGTACATCGTCTGATTGTAGCCGTCGGTGAATGTTATCTGCGCGATATAGCCGCCGAGAGAGGTGTAACACTGTCCTTGAGCGAGTGCGAACAGCTCGTCTGACTGCTTTTGATTTGTAATGCTCTTTATGAAGCAATCGTCCATATCGCCGAAAGTTTTGTTTACCAACTTTATTTCTTTCGTGTTGAACATCGTGCTCATAATAAAAATCGGGTTTATCGCGGTGCCGCCGTAGCTTCCGCTTTTGTTTATCTCCTGCGCCTGCAAAATGATGCGGCGGCAGTCGTAAATATTGACGCTCTTCACTTCACGCTTTTGTCCGAGCGCGTCCGCCATGCCGTGTTCTTTGATAAACCTCAGCGTCTCGGTCATGTCGCCAGTGATAGCCGCAAGAACAGATCTGCCTTCAACATTTTCTTCATATCGACCGCCGTAGTATGTGGCACTGTCGTTGAGATAAATATATGCTACTTCCTTTTCGCTGCCGCGAAGAATATCCGTATATTTTTTCTTCGATATGTCACTCCATATGCATTTGCCGAGCTTATCAAGCTCGTCCGAGCTCAGCTCGCGGCAGAAGCTGCCGTCCTTGCTCGCTATTAGAACGCCATCCTTATTGCGCAGAGGATTGCCGTAGTTTCGAAATAAGAAATAGCCTTGCAGGTTCGACATATTCGGAGCTTTTACGTCTTCGCTTTTGAGCTTTTCGCGCTCTGTGTCGGAGGCGGCGAGGAAAAGATATTGCTGTTCCTTTACCCCGTCCGTGTCGGCAACGGCGAAATATGAGTTGAGGTCTTTTTCGCTTATATTCGTGAAAGTGCGCTCCATACTCCTGCCGTTCTTGAAATAATACTTGACGGAGAACTGGGTGTTTGTCTTTTCGTCGCTCTTCTTCTCGTTCGTTATGAGCTTGTGGATGGAGAGCACCGTGTTTATGTCCTTTTCCGTCGAGAGAGTTATGCAGTTTGTATAGGGCTTGAGAACCGTTGCAGTGCCCTTGACGGTGCGGAGTATACTGCCGTTTTGCGCCATTCCGCTCTCAAAGCTGAACGGCATCGACACCGTGACATACTCTATCTCTTCCGCCTCGGGAACACGCGCGGTGTAGCCGAATCCGCCGGTCAGGAATATTGCGGTGATTATCGCCGCTGCGCCGACCGGCATTGCAAACTGCCAGAGATTCTTGCGAACCGCCTTCAAATTCCTGCGCGCAATGAATGTGTAGGCAAAATATGCCGCGAGCATGACGGCGGCGCCCAAAAGCGCGGCAAGAGCAGTATTAACGGAGGGGATAGTGGTTTTCAAAACCCATGCGGGAACGGAAAATCCGCAGAACACTATTATCGCCGAGGTAAGCGCTGTGAGTACACGGCTCGCCGCCGGAACTCCGAGCTCTTCAAGCTTCTTTTTGCTGAACATCCGCTGCGCGAGCACGATCAATACGGCGGTCAAAACTATCCAAAGCAGTATCGGAAGCCATGCGCCTATCCCGGGCAGGGACGAGCCGTCCTTGCAGTAACCGAAGTCGATAGGACCGAATCCGCGCAGATCCGAGATTGCAGAATCCTCTATACTCGTTCCGGGAACGCGGAACAGCGTGAACGGGCAGAATGCCATTATCCCGCGTCCGCCCCGTTGGATGGAGAAACTGAAATAGTAATGCTGCATATCCATGTCGCCGGTGTAATTCACGCCGGAGACTGCCGTCCTGCCGCGCAGAAATACCGAAGAAAGGGCATCCCAAGCAGTTGAGAGAAGCGGCAGGGCGAGAATGAGCACTACAGAATAGAATATGCTCTCCGCAACGCTGCCCGTGAGCGACGCCGTCAGCGCGCCTATCGCAAAGCCCGCGAACATCATCGTCAAAAATCCGGAATACTGATAGAATATTACCGGGAGAACTTTTGCGGCGGAGCAGCCGGACGCGCAGCATATTATCGCGCTGATTATTCCGGGTATTATTATCGCCGCGCCGAGGAGCGTCAGCGAAGAAACACAGCGGTTTTTAAAGAGCGTCGAGCGGCTGAGATTGAAGCTGAACCACACATTTGACTGATTCTTTATGTTGATGAACCGCAGGGTATATGCCGCCTGTATCGCGCCGACGAGAACAACGCAGAATGAGATGAAAACAAGCGAGTCGGGCGAGTTCCTGAACCATGTGAAAAAGACCTTTTCTTTCTGTTTGAACTGAAAATATGCGCATACTGCCGCCTGCACAGTGAATGCGAGAAAGGTCAGCGCGGGTATGACGAGATTTGAAGCAAAGCTGCGCTTTAAGTCGGCGGAAGCAATATTATTCAAAGACTTTTGAGATTTCATCGCTCTTGTCCTCCGTTTCCTGTAAGAATATTTCTTCAAGCTCCATCGGGAACTCGTCGATGAACAGCGGCTCCAATGCGTCGAGCTTTGCCCTTGCGTCGTCGATGTGTCCGCAGACGGTCACAACGGCACTCCTGCCGTCGATGTCGAGCTTTTTGATGTCGATATTCCCGAATATCGAGCGCGTCGGCTCAAAGTCAAACTGAAGCCTGAATTTGCGCCAGGTAGAGGGGATATCGTCCGTGCAGCAGTTCATCTGCATACGCTTGCCGGATATCAGCACTATCCTGTCGCAGAGGTTTTGAAGATCTGCTATCGCGTGGGACGAGATGAGCATGGTGCAGCCGCTCTGAGCCATGTAGTCCATGAAAAGCTGCTTGCAGATGTCCTTTTTTGCGATGTCAAGCCCGTCGAGGCATTCATCGAGCAGCAGGATCTTCGGCGACGAGGCGAGCGCTAACGCTATCTCCGTCTGGCGCTGCATTCCTTTTGAAAATCCGCGTATTTTCGCGTCGCCGTCAAGCTCAAAGAGCTTTAGCATACGCTCGAAGTTGCCGAATGAAAACTCCGGGTAGTAGTCTTTGTAGAAGCGAGCCGCACTGTTCGGGGTCGAGCCGACGGGGAAGAAGAGATCGTCCGGCACGAAGAACAGCCGCGAGCGCACCTCATCGGAATTGTAGGTGGATTCGCCGTCTATAAGCACCTTGCCGGAGTCCGGCTTATAGAGCCCCGCGGCGCATTTTATAAGCGTTGTTTTGCCCGCGCCGTTGTAGCCTATCAGACCGCAGACGGACGAGTCACAAGCGGAGAAGGATATGTCCTCAACGGCGGTAAAATCGCCGTAGTTTTTGGTGACGTTTCTGAATTCAATCATGGCGTTTGCCTCTTTGCTCCTTTCATTTGTTTTCGGCGTAGACCTGCTTTAGAAGCTCCTCAATATCCGCTTCGCTCAGCCCGTTTGCCTTCGCCGAGCGCAGAGCGGCCGAGAGCGCCGAAAGAGCCTGCTCACGCACGCGGCTGTTGTCCGCCGCGTTTTCGCTGATAAAGACTCCGCGCCCGGGTTGGGAATAGGTCACGCCCTTTGCCTCAAGCTCCTGAAACGCGCGCTTTACGGTGTTCACGTTGAGCTTGAGCTCGGAAGCTAAAGAGCGGGTGGAGGGCAGACGGTCGTGCGGCTTGTACACGCCGCGCCTGACCATGAGCATCACCTGCTCCTCGATCTGTTCGTAGATAGGTGTTTTTGAGTGGAAATCGAGTATAATCACGATTTGTCCTCCGTATTAAAAAGTTAGCTAACTGAGCTATCTCAAATAGCTCAGTTGTATATTATCATCCTTTTCGACGTTTGTCAACGGAAAAACTTTATTTTTCTCTCGTCAATATTTCCAAATGTCGGGCGCTTTGTTTGTGCATATTGCGACAAGAACGGCGATAGTGCAAAAATAAATCTTTGATTAAAGAGCCGAAAAAAGTCCGACCCGACCGAATAAAACAAAAAAACGGGATTGGCGGTCAGTCCGTCAATCCCGTTTCGTATAGCTTATTTTTTTACATATCTGTCGAATGTGAAAATATATCCGTTGCTCTCCTGCGCGGCGGAGCGCTCGACGAGCTTCCAGCCTGCGCGGCGGTCGAGGTCGGGGAAGAACTTCTCCGCCTTTCCGTCCGCATTTACGCGCGTTACATACGCTTCATCGCATGAGTCGATCAGCTCGTTGTAGACCGCCTCTCCGCCCATGAGGAATACATTTTCGCCATTTTCAATAATGTCCGCGAGCTCGTCAATGCCGTGGCACACCGTGACATTCTCGGCGCTCCAATTTTCGTCTCGCGTCAGCACTATATTCTTCCTGCCCGGCAGAGCCTTCTGCCCCGGCAGGGAGAGAAACGTCGTGCGTCCCATGATAATGGTGCTGCCCATAGTCTTTTCTTTGAAAAATTTGAGGTCGGCGGGGATGTGGAAGAGCATTCCCGTACCCTTTCCTATGCCCCAATTTATGTCGGCGCAAACTATTGCTTTCATCTTGGCTCCTTATATCGCAACGGGTATTTTTTCGGTGAATTCGTGATACTTGTAGTCCTCAAAATGCACGCTGTCGGGCGTGAACTTGTAGAAATCTGTTATCGACTTGTCGATGACGAATTTCGGCGCGTCGTAGGGCTCGCGCTTTATCAGCTCTTCGACTATCGGAACGTGCTTGTCGTAGATGTGCGCGTCTGCAATGACATGAACAAACTCGCCCGGCTCAAGTCCTGAGACCTGCGCTATCATGTGAACGAGCGTCGCATATTGGCAGACGTTCCAGCTGTTTGCCGTGAGCATATCCTGCGAGCGCTGGTTGAGTATCGCGTTGAGTTTCTTGCCCGTGACATTGAAAGTCATGCTGTAGGCGCAGGGGTAGAGATTCATTTCACTCAGGTCTGCGTGGACGTATATGTTTGTCAGTATGCGGCGGCTGAGCGGGTTGTGCTTGAGGTCATAGAGAACTCTGTCAACCTGGTCGAAGTCGCCCTCGGGATAGTGGTGCTTGACTCCGAGCTGATAGCCGTATGCCTTGCCGATGCTGCCGTCCTCGTTAGCCCAAGCGTCCCAGACATGCCCCTTGAAGTCGTTGACGTTGTTCGATTTTTTCTGCCATATCCAGAGCAGCTCGTCCGTTGCGCTCTTGATAAAGGTCTTTCTGAGCGTCATAGCCGGGAACTCCTTTGAAAGGTCGTAGCGGTTGACGATGCCGAATTTCTTTATCGTGTGCGCACTCGTGCCGTCCTCCCAGTGCGGGCGGACGTTGTAGTCCGTGTCCCATGTGCCGTTTTCGAGTATATCCTTGCAGTTGGCGATAAATACCTCGTCTGCGTAGCTCATTTCTTCCTCTCCTCTTTGCCTTTTCTTTATTTATATTATTCCTGTCTGCCGGAGCAGATCGGGTATTCCGTGCTCAAAATCAACGCCGTAGCGAAGATCCGTGCCAGCTTCTTTTGTCCTCACGATGCAGCCGTGGGTATAGTCAACGGCTATCCGTGCGCTCTCGGCGAGGCTCAATCCGTTCATGTATGCGCCGAGCAGCGCGCTCGCGAACACATCACCCGTGCCGTGAAAATATCCGCCCACCGTGTCCGAGAGGGCGTAGCTTATCTCGTCTGTCGAGCGGTCGTATGATGCCGAGCCGACCTGTCTGCCGTCGAATGCAACGCCCGTCAGAACCACCTTTGACGGTCCGAGACAAGAGAGCCTGCGAAGCGTCGATTCGACAAATTCCTTTGTGTATGGGGCGGGGCGATATTCCTCGCCGAGCATGAACGCGGCCTCCGTAAAATTCGGAACGATTATGTCCGCCTTGGCGCAAAGGCGCGTCATTTGCTTTGCGAAGTCCATGTCAAACACCGTGTACATCTTCCCGCCGTCCGCCATCGCAGGGTCGACGAGCACGACCGTGTCTTTCTCTTTGAAATCGTCTATAAAATCGGTCACTATGTCTATCTGCTCGACCGAGCCGAGAAAGCCGCTGTATATCGCGTCAAATTTTATTCCAAGGCTCTTCCAATGCTCCGCGATCGGGCGCATGTTGCCCGTGAGGTCGCGGTAGGTGAAGCCCGTGAATCCGCCAGTGTGCGTCGATAGCACGGCGGTCGGTATGACCGAAACCTCAATGCCCATGGCAGAGATTATCGGCAGGGCAACTGTCAGCGAGCATTTGCCGAAGCCCGAAATATCATGTATGGCAGCAGCCCTTTTGAGTCTCTCCATGTGTATCACTCACTTTTCATTATGATGTCCGCAAGCTCGTCTGCGGTCAGATTCGGAATATATTTTTCAACCCGGGCTTCTTCGAGCGCCGATATTATTTCTTCGCGCCGGAACTCCGCCCCGCGAAGCCGCGCTTCGAGCTTTGAAATATCTCCGATGTTCATGAAATCGCCGAAAATGCGTATGTCTTCTATCCGCCCGCAGGCGGTTTCCTTTTTTATATAAACCGTCCCGCAGCTAAGACGGGATCGCTCAGCTTTTGAAAACCGCTCGGCGCCGCAGTTCCATTCGTCGGTCGAATATTTGCTGTCCCGAAGCTTCTCAATGGCTTCTATATCGCTTTCGCCGAGTTCATATATTTCTCCGCCGCGCTCCGTCATATATCCAGCCAGCATCGCGCCGATAATGTCGGGGCTGACTTCTTCCGTGTATTCGGACAGATTCGCAACGCGGCTTCTGACTGACTTCACTCCGTGCCCCATCAGCTTGGTTTCGTCCGGCTTCAGCGCCTCGGACATAGCCTCAAGGTCGGCGCTTATCAGCAGCGTGCCGTGAAACAGCGACCTGCCGCCGCGCGAACACATCGCCGTGCCGGAGATTTTTCTGCCGCCGACAAGAATGTCGTTTCGCCCGGAAAGCTCCGCTTCAACGCCGATGGAGCGAAGAACATCTATAACGGATCGGCACAGTTCAACTCTGTCCGCTTCGCCGTTTATAATGAACGAAAAATTGAGGTTGCCCGTATCGTGATAGACAGCCCCGCCGCCGGTCATCCGCCGAACAACGGGCAGCGAGCGGGTGCGGACATAATCACCGTTTATCTCGTCCGCCGCGTTCTGATTTCTGCCGATTACAATGCACGGCTCGTTCTGCCAGAGCAGGAAAAAATCTTTGCTTTTTTCGCAGAGAAAGTATTCCTCAGCCGACAGGTTGAAAAACGGGTCGGTGCTGCCGAGCGTCAGAATAAACACAAAACTCATCTCCGAAAATCTGTTGCCCTTTATGATATCATTTCGCGGGAAGAAAATCAATAATCAGCTCGAATGAAAACAAAGTAAAAAACAGAGGCTGTCCCGTTTTTGCGGAACAGCCCCGTATTATTACTTAAACATTTTTTTGATAATGTGCGAGTATAATTGTTATATCGATTGTTTGGTTTATTCACACGAAGTATCAATTAATTTGATCCTTTATGATATTATCTCGTTTTTTTTTTGCACTTTTGCGCTTTTTCGGCAGTCCCTGCGCAATATGCGGAAAAGAATTTTCCGTCTGCGAGGTCGGCTGAATGTTGTAGGTTCCGTATTTGTTCACCATGTCGAATGAGTCCTCGGGTTCGCCCATGACGGGGTCGGAGCTCGGGGTGGGGCAGTGGATGCCGTCGAATTTTTTGTCGTTTTCTTTATTCATTTTAATTTTATCCTTTCTGATAGAAAAAAGCGCCTTTGCATTTATTATCGTTTCCGCCCGACGCCGAAAAAATTTACTCGTTCACAAAGATTTAAAGAAATTTTTATATTCTCTTTAAACTCTATTGCAATTTTGCGTCTAATTATTGTATAATTATGGCACATTTTCAAAAGGAGTGTCGCTTTTTTATGAAAGAAGAACACAGAAAGTATGCCGAAGAGGTATACGACATAATCAATCATGCCGCGAAGAACATCGGCGCGAGATTGCCGGGTTCGGACGGCGAAAAAAAGTTTGCTGCCTATATGGGCGATAAGCTCAGAGAGATCGGCATCGAGCCCGTTCGCGAAGAGTTTGCGGTTTCCCCGCGTGCGTCCATCGGCGGAATCCCCTATGCAGGCTGGCTCGGTCTCGCGCTGAGCGCCCTTGTCTATATCGCAATGGGCATCCCCGCAGTCTGGTACGGCATGGCTCTCGCTTCGGCGGCATGCATCGTCTGGCTTGTCTGCAGCGTTTTCCTTTATAAGACCTGGTTCGATATGTTCTTCAAGCAGGAAATATCGCAGAACACCTACGGCGAGCTGCTCCCGGAGGACGGCAAGTATGACTACACCATCATCCTCTCCGGCCATACCGACACCAGCTGGAACTGGCGTCATTCCGAGCACGCTTCGAAGTTTGCAAAGACAAACCCCGCACTCGGCCTCGTTGCCACTTTCGTCAAGGTCGGCTTCGGCGCTCTCTGCTTCTTCTTCCTTGCAGGCACTTCGATTGCCGTCGCGACCCTCTACACCGGCTATTATTTCGGCGCAAGCTGGGCAGCGGAAGCTTTCGCTTCTCCCGCGTTCGTGAACTTCATGTTCGCTATGCGCTTCCTGCCCCTCGTCACCGCCATAGGCTGCGCGTTCCTTGTCATGTGGGCTGATCCCGATCCGCGCAACGCATCCCGCGGTGCTATGGATAACGCCTCCGGCTGCGCTATCAGCTATGCTGTTACAAAGTATTTCAAAGAGAATCCCGACAAGATGCCCAAAAACTGCCGCATCATCGACTTCAACTGCGGCTCCGAGGAGGCGGGTCTGCGCGGCTCTATCGCGTTCACCCGCGCTCATAAGGGCGAGGTCATTCTTGAAAACGCATGGAACATAAATATCGACTCCGTCGCCGATAAGGACTATTTCGAGGTTGTTATCAAGGACGATTGGCAGTTCTGCCGCTTCGACAAGGATCTTGAGGCAATGTTCAAGGATACTTTCTCGGAGCTCGGTATTCAGAGCAAGTCCAACGGCTGCATACATAACCCCGTCGGCGGCTGCGACAGCACCCCGATGACCAAGGCGGGCATGAAGTCCGTTACATTTGCGGCTCAGGATCCGACCCTGACCTATTATTATCACACCTGGCGCGATATGCCCGAGCGCTTCAGCGTTGACACCGTCGGCGACGGCTTCGATGTTGTCCTCGGCGTTATCGACAAGATCGACAAGTTCCAGCAGGCGAACGGCTTTACCGGTCCCCGCAGATAAAAGACTGTTTTGAGCGGCTGCCGCGACCCGTATTTGCGGTTTCGGGCGGCCGCTTGACTTATATTTAAGGAGGTAATAAAAATGAATCTTCAGTCAATCATTGACAAGAAGAAAGAAGCGGCCGAGTATATGGTGAGCGAGATAACCCACATATGCAAGGACTTCGAAAAACGCGATCCCGGCTCCAAGGGCGAGCAGCAGGCATGTGAGTATATGGCGGACGTACTGAAAAACGAGTGCGGATGCGAGAGAGCCGACGTCGAGTCGTTCAAAGAGAACCCCGGTTCGTTCTTCGGCTGGATATATTTCACAATTACCTTCGTTCTCGCGGCGGTAGCTATTTCGTTCTTCTATCCGCTCGTCTCGATAATTCTTATCGTCGTCGGTCTGCTTATAGTCTTTATGCAGTTCGGACTCTATAAGAAATTCATCGATCGCTTATTCCCCGAAAAGACCGGCCATAACGTCACCGCAGTCAAGAGCTGCAAGGGCGAGGTCAAGCGCCGCATATTCTTCAACGGCCATCCGGATGCCGCCTGGGAGTGGCCTGTCAACTATAAGCTCGGCGGTGTCGGCTTTGAGGGTCACGCGGTTATCTGCGGCATCGGCGCTGTCTATTATCTTGTCATTTCCATAATGCTCGTAGCAAAGAACGGACTTGAGTATGTCTCGTTCGACGCCTCCGAGACTCTCGGACTTCTTCGCCTCATCGGCCTTGTATTCGTCCCGTTCCTTATCGGCCTTTATTGGATGTGGAACGAGAACCGCGTCGTTGACGGCGCGAACGACAACCTTTCCGGCTGCTATATGGGCATAGCCATCCTCAAGGCTCTCAAGGAAGAGGGCATCGAGTTTGAGAACACCGAAGTCGGCGTTATCCTCACCGGCTCCGAGGAAGCTGGTCTGCGCGGCGCAAAGGCGTGGTGCGCGGCTCATAAGGGCGAGTTCGACGATGTCCCGACTTTCATCTTCTCTTATGATACGATTCATGATCCCAAGTATCTTATGACCAACTACCGCGACCTCAACGGCACGGTCAAGGCGGATAAAGATGTCTCCGACCTGTTTATGGAGGCTGCTAAGGAGCTTGATATCTCCTGTAAGAAGGGCTGGGTTCCGCCTCTCGGCGGCGCTACCGACTCCGCAGCGTTCGCGCAGGCGGGCTTCAGAGCGACCGGCGTCACCGGACTCAACCATAAGCTTGAGGACTACTATCACACCAGAAGAGACACCTATGACAACATGAACGAGCAGGGTCTTGCCGATTGCTTCGCAATCAGCGTCAAGGCTCTCGAGATGTTCGATAACGGCGCAAAGCAGTAAATTTTATCTTAAATAAGCTCACCCCGGACTGCATTTCACAGCCCGGGGTTTTATCTGTCGAAAAAGTATATTATTGCACGGTCTCAAGGCTCTCCTGTGTAAGGGGAGCTGTCACGGCTTCGCCGTGACTGAGGGGTTGTTGTAATGGAAGCTCAAATTCAAAACAATTCCTCCGGCGCACCGTGCCATCTCATTTTACACAAGTAATGCTTTGATGCCTGCAAAGCCTTCAAAAATGGTTTTTGCTACAGACTGCCCCGGACTGTATTTTACAGCCCGGGGTTTTGTCTTTTATATATTTTTTATCCCAAATCCGGCTCGGCGTTTATCTCGACCTCCGCCTTCTCGCAGCCCTCAAGTTCGAGTATGATTATCTCATTCTCGTCCTTGAGCAGGACTCCGGGAATGTACAGCGCGCGCTGGGGGCCTATCTCCCAGTAACGGCCGATGTTGAAGCCGTTTATGTACACGCAGCCTTTATTGAACCCGTCAAGGTGAACGAAGCAGTCATTTTGGCTCTGCGCCTTGAAGTGTCCGCGCATGAAGAGGGGATACTTGCCGCCCTCGAGCGAAAAGTCAATTTTCTCGGGGTTGTCGAGCGGAAGTGTGACAACATCGTAGCCCATGAGATTCTGATTGCCGTAGCGGATGGCGTCAATGCCCTTGCGGTCGTAGAGGTGCTCGCCGTAGTTCACTCGTCCCATCGCGTCAACCAATACGCCTATCGTGCAGCCATCCGTGCAGCCGTCGAATTTGAATGTATCGTAGCCCTTGACTTTGTTCTCGTCGCGGCGGTCAATAGTCGCCTTGTGCTCGCCGTCTATATAGACATACGCAGTGTCGTGGACATTCGCAACGCGCAGCTCGCGCGGGTCATATATCTGTTCGAGCTTTGTCTCGTAATAGATCATGCCGCTGTTCTGACCGAAATATTCCATGCTCTCGGGCAGGGGAACACGGTGGCGCTCGCCGAGATTGTCGAAGTTGCTCATAAGCGAGGTGCTCTCGTCAAGCTCGACTTTGCCTATCGTCTGGAGCTCCGGCGATGCGGGAAGCTCGGTCTCGGGCAGGTTCTGAGCCTTGAGCAGAAGCTTTCTGACTGCATAATATGCAGGTGTGTAGTCGCCCCATTCTGTCAGCAGCGCGCAGTAGTCATAGCTCGTGACCGTCGGCTGATATTCTTCATAGCAGTTCGCTCCGGCAGTGAAGCCGAAGTTCGTGCCACCGTGGAACATGTAGAAATTGAAGCTCGCGTCAATGTCAAGAAAATCTTTAATCTCGCCCGCAACGCTGTCTGAGCCGCGAGTGTGATGTTCCTCGCCCCAGTGGTCGAACCAGCCGCACCAGAACTCGGTGCACATCTTCGGGGTGTTCTCGTGGAATCTGTCCATGGCGTTGAATATCTCGGACGCACGCGAACCGAAGTTCAGCGTCTTGAACACATCGGGGAGCGTGCCGCCGGAGAGCATGCTGTTGTCGTCGCCGTCGGAGGTGAAGAGCATAACCTTTGTGCCGCAGTCGAGCATCAGCTTTTCAATATATCTGAGATATTCCTTGTCGTTGCCGTAGCTTCCGTATTCGTTCTCAATCTGCATCGCGATTATGTTGCCGCCCTCGCTCTGCTGAAGATCGCCGATCTCCTCAAACAGCCTGTGATAGAAGTCCGAAACATGCTGCAAATATTCGGGATAGGCGCAGCGCAGACGCATGTTTCTGTCCTTGAGCAGCCATGCCGGCAGTCCGCCGAAGTCCCATTCCGCGCAGATATATGGACCCGGTCTGACTATCGCATAGAGCCCGACCTCCTGCGCCGTCTTGATAAAACGCCTGATGTCGAACCTGCCGGTGAAGTCAAATTCGCCCTTCCGCGGCTCATGCATGTTCCAGCAGACATATGTTTCAACCGTGTTGAAACCCGCCGCCTTGAGCTTCCTGAGCCTGTCCTCCCAGTATTCGGGCATGATGCGGAAATAGTGCATCGAGCCGGAATATATGCGGAAGCTCTCGCCGTCCATTTTGAACTCGCCGTCTTTTATAGTGAGCATTTATTCTGTTCCCCCTTGGGCTTTTTAGTTGATTATACAATACCGCCGATGTGCAGTCAATGAAAATACCGGCAGATTTTACTCTGCCGGTAAATTGTTTTTTTGAAGCTTTTCTTATGCCTTGTTGACCGATCCGAACAGCTCCATCTTCTCTTTGACGGTAGCCTTGATAGCCTCGAAGCCGGGTGCGAGAAGCTTTCTGGGGTCGAAGCCCTTGCCCTCAAGATCCTTGCCTGCCTCGATGTACTTTCTGGTAGCGTCAGCGAAAGCGAGCTGGCACTCGGTGTTGACGTTGATCTTGGAAACGCCGAGGGAGATAGCTTCCTTTATCATGTCTGCGGGGATGCCTGTGCCGCCGTGGAGAACGAGGGGCATCTCGCCGGTGAGCTCCTGGATGTTGGCGAGAACATCAAATCTCAAGCCCTTCCAGTTTGCGGGATACTTGCCGTGAATGTTGCCTATGCCCGCTGCGAGCATATCGACGCCGAGATCAGCGATCATCTTGCATTCGTTGGGGTCAGCAACTTCGCCGCCGCCGATAACGCCGTCCTCTTCGCCGCCGATGGCGCCGACTTCGGCTTCAACGGAAATGCCCTTCGAATGAGCGAGAGCGATTATCTCCTTGGTCTTCTCGATGTTCTCCTCAATGCCGTAGTGAGAGCCGTCGAACATGACGGAGGAGAAGCCAGCCTCGATGCACTTGAGCGCGCCCTCATAGGAGCCGTGATCAAGGTGAAGCGCAACGGGAACGGTAATTCCGAGCTCGTCGACCATAGCGTCAACCATGGCGGTGACGGTCTTGAAGCCGCACATATACTTGCCTGCGCCTTCGGACACGCCGAGGATAACGGGGGAGTTGAGCTCCTGAGCGGTGAGAAGAATAGCCTTTGTCCACTCAAGGTTGTTGATATTGAAGTGACCGACCGCGTACTTGCCGGCCTTTGCATCTTTGAGCATTTTTGCTGCGGAAACTAACATAGTAAAACCTCCTAAGTTTTATGACTTTATTATACACCATGAGTTTCAAAAAATCAATATTATCGATCCTCGCGGAAGTAAGAAAGTCCGAGGCTCGCGGGCGGCAGATTCTCGCGCTTGCGGCGCATGCTGACCGCGACAAGGACGATTATCGTAACAACATAGGGAGTCATCATGAACAGTTCCTGCGCGCCGAAGCTGAGGTTCGGGATGTAGTTGTGAACGACCATGAGACCGCCGAAGAGGAACGAGCCGAGGATGCCGAGATCGGGCTTCCAGACGGCGAAGATAACGAGCGCGATTGCAAGCCAGCCGCGGTCGCCGAAGCCGTTGTTCGACCAGACGCCGTTCGCGTAGTCCATGACGTAGTAGAGACCGCCGAGACCCGCTATAACGCTGCCGACGATTGTCGAGACATATTTGTATCTGCCGACGTTGATGCCCGCCGCGTCACTTGTTGCGGGATTCTCGCCGACCGCGCGCAGCTGAAGTCCTGTGCGCGTGTGCTTGAAGAAATAGGCGGTGATGAGCGCGATGATTATCGCGGCATAAGCGAGGAAGCTATAGGAGAAGAATATATCTCCGACCTTTCCGAGCTTTGCGGCGAACGGGAGCGTTGTCTTGAAGCAGTTGCTCGTTGCGCTCAGCGCTATCGAGGGAATGTCGCTGCCGGTTATCTTTATCAGCGAGCCGCCGAAGAAGTTGCCGAAGCCGACGCCGAAAGTTGTCATCGCAAGACCAGTGACGTTCTGGTTCGCACGCAGAGTGACGGTCAGGAAGCAGTAGAGCAGACCCATGAGCGCCGAGCCCAAAATGCTCGAAAGCAGGGGAATGAGCACTGCGAGGAACGGGTTCACCGTCTCGACGCTCTTCTCATAGAAGAACGCGCCGATAACGCCGGAGATGCCGCCGACATACATGATGCCGGGGATACCGAGGTTCAGGTTGCCGCCCTTTTCGGTTATCGTCTCGCCCGTTGAGCCGAAGAGCAGAGGAATGCTCTGCATTATAGCACGCTGAATGAATGTGATTATCATTATGCCTTCGCCTCCTTGCTGCGGAACTTGACAGAGTAGTTGATGAAGAACTCGCTGCCGATGATGAAGAAGATTATGATTCCTGTGATGATATCGGCAAACGAGTCGTTGAGTCCGAGGCTCGTCGATATCTGAATTGCGCCCTTCTGGAAGAAGACGATGAGCAGTGAGGTGAGGATCATGTAAGCGGGGTTGAACTTCGCGAGCCACGATACCATTATCGCGGTGAATCCGCGTCCGCCGACTGTATTTGTCGCGATGGTGTGGTCGGTGCCGCTGACGAGCAGAAGTCCGGTGACGCCGCAGAGCGCGCCGGAGAGGAGCATCGTGCGCATGATGACCTTCTTGACGTTGATGCCTATGTAGCGCGCGGTGTTTTCGCTCTCGCCGACGACGGAGAGCTCATAGCCGTGCTTGCTGTATTTGAGATAGATGTACATGAAAACGGTCAGCGCCGCAACGATAAGTATGTTGAGCAGGTAGTCCTGACCGCCGAGGCTCGGAAGCCAGCCGTTGTGGCTGACGCTGTTGATGACTCCGATGTGACCCGAGCCCTTGGGGTTCGACCACTTGTAGCAGAAGTAAGCGACTATCTGCGTTGCAATGTAGTTCATCATCAGAGTGAAGAGCGTCTCGTTGGTGTTCCACTTCGCCTTGAAGAACGCGGGGATGAAAGCCCATATCGCGCCCGCAACAATGCTCGTTATAATCATAACGGGGAAGAGAAGATAGGACGGGAGTTTGTCGCCGAAGAGGATCATGCATGCCGCTGTTGCGAAGCCGCCCATGAGAGCCTGTCCCTCTGCGCCGATGTTCCAGAATTTCATCTTGAATGCGGGGGTGACTGCGAGCGAAACGCACAGGAGCATTGCAAGATTCTGGAGCAGGCTCCATATACGCCTCGGCGAGCCGACCGCGCCGAAGATTATCGCGGAATAGACCTCCGCGGGATTCTGTCCGGTGATGACGACGGTCACGACCGCGCAGACGAGCAGCGCAAGCACGACCGCGCCGATTCTGATGAGCCATGCCGCCCATGAGGGAACGGTGCTGCGCTTGACTATGTGGAAAAGAGGCTCACGCTTCTGTCCGTTTGACTTACTCATGGGTTTCACCTCCGTCGGTTTTGGTCATAAGCAGACCGAGCTCTTCCTTTGTGGAAGTCCTCGCGTCAACGAGTCCGGTTATTTTGCCGGAGTTTATGACGAGGATTCGGTCGCACAGCTCGAGCAGAACGTCAAGATCCTCGCCGACGAAGATAACGGCGACGCCCTTTTCTTTCTGTTCGTTGAGCAGGTTGTATATAAGATAAGATGAGTTGATGTCGAGTCCGCGCACGGGGTAGGCAGCCATAAAGACCGTGGGGGAGGAAGCAATCTCACGGCCGACGAGCACCTTCTGCACGTTGCCGCCGGAGAGACGGCGGACGGGCGTATTCGCGCTCGGGGTTACAACTTCGAGGTCGCTTATAACTTTTTCTGCGAGCGTCTTGGGCTTCTTGCGCTCAAGGAACGCGCCCTTGCCCTTGCGGTAGCTTCGCAGCATCATGTTGTCGACTATATCCATGTTGCCGACGAGTCCCATGCCGAGTCTGTCCTCGGGGACGAACGACAGGCGCACGCCGAGCTCACGGATCTGCATAGGCGTCTTGTCGCGCAGGTTGTCCTGGCCGCCGGTCTTGGGGTTGTTGTACATAATCTCGCCGCTGTTGAGATGCTGAAGTCCGGCGATGGATTCAAGCAGCTCGCGCTGACCGCTTCCGGCGATGCCCGCGATGCCGAGAATCTCGCCCGAACGCGCGGTGAACGAGATGTCGTCAAGAAGTTTGACTCCGTCGCGGTTGATGCAGCTGATGTCCTTGACAATGAGCCTGTCCACAGGGTCGACCGGATCGCTGCGGTCGATGTTGAGGCTTATCTTCTTGCCGACCATCATCTCTGTAAGCTCTGATTCGTTCGTCTCTGCGGTGTTGACCGTGCCGATGTATTCGCCCTTTCTGAGAACCGATACGCGGTCGGAGAGGGAGAGCACCTCGTGGAGCTTATGGGTGATGATTATGATAGCCTTGCCGTCGTCGCGCATGCGGCGCAGGATGTCAAAGAGTTTGAGCGTCTCCTGCGGGGTGAGAACGGCGGTGGGCTCGTCAAGAATAAGGATGTCCGCGCCTCTGTAAAGCACCTTGATTATCTCAACGGTCTGCTTCTCCGATACGGACATTTCGTATATCTTCTTGTTCGGGTCAATGTCGAAGCCGTACTGCTCGCTTATCTTTTTGATGCGCTCGGCGGACTTCTTGACGTTGAATTTGCCCTCGTCAAGTCCGAGAATGATGTTCTCCGTTGCAGAGAACACGTCCACGAGCTTGAAATGCTGATGGACCATGCCTATTTTGTAGTCGAGCGCGTCCTTGGGGGAGCGGATGACTACCTCTTTGCCGTCGATGAAAATCTGACCGTGATCCGGATAGTAGATTCCGGCGATCATGTTCATCAGCGTTGTTTTTCCGGAGCCGTTCTCGCCGAGAATGGAGAGTATCTCACCGCGGTTGACGGTCAGACATACATCCTTGTTGGCGATGATGCTTCCGAAGCTTTTTGAAATATTTTTCAATTCAATTGCTGCGTTCAAGCCCACTTATCCTCCTATTTTAAATCTCAAAAGCCGATTAAAACAGGAAGGATAATCGGCTTTTCAAACTTAAAAATCTTGTTTTTTGAACTGCTTCAGACGGAGCGGCTTTCGTCGCCCCGTCTGAATGAAAGTTATAGCTTAATTATTTGTTGAGAAGAGTGATGCCGTCGATGTCAACATCGAAGTAAGGAGCAGAACGCTTCTCAGACTCGTGGAAGTAACCGTTGGAAACAACCTCGGTGTCGGGGGTGTAGTTCTCGTCGGTGTCGACGTCAGCCTTGTAGCTGGTGAGAACCTTGCCGCCAACAGTGAAAGTGGAGGTGTCAAAAACATGAAGAGTGCCGGCCTTGAACTGCTCTTCGGCAGCCTTGATAGCCTCGGCAGTGCCGGGAGCTGCGACCTTCTCGTTGATAGCGGTCAGCTCAACAGCGCCCTCGTTGATGCCCTTGCACCAGTCGGTGTCGATCTCTTTGCCGTCTCTGACGCACTCGATCATGTACTTCATGTAGGGAACCCAGTTGATTCTGGACGAAACGATGAAGGTGTTCGGGCAAGCGTCAAGAGTGGAGCCGTTGTAAGAAACGTTGGGGACACCTGCGTTTTCGCAAGCGGTGGGAGCGCCCATGGAGTCAGCGTGCTGGCTGATGAGCTTGCAGCCTCTGCCGATAAGCAGGGTAGCAGCTTCCTTCTCCTTGGCCTCGTCGTACCAGGAACCGGTGAACTGGACTTCCATGGTAGCCTCTTTGCAGACGGATCTTACGCCGAGGAAGAATGCGGTGTAGCCGGACTTAACCTCTGCATAGGGGAATGCGCCGACATAGCCGATCTTAGCGTCCTTAGCTTCAAACTTGCCTTCCTTGATCATAGCGTTGAGCTTCATACCTGCGGCAATACCTGCAAGGTAACGGCCCTCGTAGATGGAAGCGAAAGCGTTGTGGAAGTTCTTGAGACCCTTGGTGTGAGCCTGAGTGCCGGTAGCGTGGCAGAACTGAACATCCGGATACTTCTCGGCAGCCTGGATCATGAAGCTCTCATGGCCGAAGCTGTCAGCGAAAACGATTGAGCAGCCCTGATCAGCAAGGTCAGCCGCTGCATCGTAGCAAGCCTGAGTTTCGCCGATGCCGGTCTTCTTGACTATCTCAACGCCAAGCTCCTTGCAAGCTTCCTCAGCTGCGGTGATGAAGTTCTTGTCATAAGTCGAGTTCTCGTCGTGAAGGAAGATAAAACCAACCTTCATCTTCTTCTCGCCGCCGTCCTTGCTGCTGCAAGCTGCAAAGCTGAAAATGGTGGCGAGCGCAAGAACGATCGCGAGGATTCTTGTGAATTTCTTCATTTTTTGACTTACCTCCAAAAAATTTTTTTATATTTATCCCGCAGTCCTGCACGGGAAAAAATAACTCAGTCGTCCTGTTCTTTGAATGTTATTGTTCCGTTGCCCATCTTCTCGATGATGGCGAGGGATTCGACTCTCGCGCCCTTCTCTTCGAGAACCTTTCTGCCGGGCTGGAAGCCTTTTTCAATGGCGATACCGACGCCCTCAAGCTCGGCACCCGCCTGGTTGATTATATCGATAAGCCCCGAAACGGCGGCGCCGTTTGCAAGGAAATCGTCGATGATGAGTATCTTGTCGCCCTTGTTTATGTAGTCTTTCGACACTGTAACGTTGCTGTCCGTGCCCTTTGTGAAGGAGTGGACAACGGAGGAGTAGACATTGCTGCCCACGTTTTTATGCGCGCCCTTTTTGGCAAAAACAACAGGCACAGAGAAATATTGCGCAGTTATGCACGCGATCCCTATGCCCGATGCTTCGATAGTCAGAATTTTATTTATATTACACCCGTCAAAACGGCGCTTGAACTCCTTGCCGATCTCCTGAAGAAGGTGCACGTCGATCTGGTGATTGAGAAACATATCCACCTTGAGAATATCGTCCCCGATCACTTTGCCGTCAGCAATTATGCGCTCCTCAAGCAGCTTCAAATCCTCGTTCCCCCTAAAGAAAAGTTCGGTGAAAATACAATAATAGTATAGGGCTTTTTGGGGGTAAAAGCAAGGAAAAGTTTAAAAATCTGCATTTTATACAAACGCCGTCGTAAAAAAGCGTATAAGTGTATGAATATGTCAATTTTGTGTACAAACTGTGTCAGTTTCTGCTGATGTTTCCCGCCGAAACATAACCTGTTGTGTTTCCGAAGTCGATGGCATACCACCCGTTGAGTGCGCCGGTTATTTTTACGGTGCGTCCGTTGGGGAGAGTGCCGATAACGGCAGAGGTCGTATTCGGCGCGCGCCGGACATTGAGCACTCCGCCCTGCGTGCGGACGGTGCCCTCGGCGGGGAATACCGGCGGATGAAACGGCACGCCGAGAAAATCCGCAATGCTTATGACAAGATTTTCGGCTATCGCGTCGATGTTGTCGGCTATCCACCGCGCATCCTGCTCGTTGTCGTGGTAGGCAAGCTCAAGGTAAACCGCAGGAGCCTTCGAACGCTTAAGCTCAAGCAGTGTTGTTGAGGTGCGCGTGTTCACAAGCTCCGGCTCGGGATATATCTCGCGCAGTCCGTTTGCGATTATCTCCGCCGCTCGCTTTCCCTGCGCGCTCGTCGGATAGTAGTAGACATCGGGTCCGCGCAGCATACCCTCATATATCTCGGGCGCGGCGTTTGAGTGCAGCGCGAGATAGAGCCGATAGTTTCCTCTGTTTCCGCGTGCAACAGCCGCCGCGGCGTTGCCGTTCGGGTCGTTCCTGCCGTAGCTTATCCCGCTTGAAGAGAGATACGGCTCCATCGCGTCGGCGAGGAGATTCATGTAGTATTTCTCGCTCCCGCCGATTATATAGGGGTTATAGTCCTGAGTTGAAGGACTGAGATAGACATCGGGCATAAAAATACCTCCGCATATTCATTTACTATAAGAATATGCGGAGGAGTGTCGGTTGGTTAATTGCCTCGCTTGCGCCCAATAATAAAGTCTGATTTTGCAGGGTGCGGCGACCTCGACGCACCGCTGCCGCGCAAACGGCACAAACTCGAATAGGCTCAATCCGGCATAGGCGAGATATTATTTTGTGTTATTGATCGCTTTTGCAAATGCAACGGCTTGATCGACGAGATTATATCTCATTTCATTTGTCATTTTCCATTCCCATTTTGCAGAATTTGAATCAATTGGGTGTATATCAGAAACCATTAGCATAGCGACAGCCTTTAATCCGAGATATTTGGAAACGCTGAAGATTGCCGATGTTTCCATATCTACTCCGACAGCACCTTTATCTCGCCATAACTGTTCTTTACACAACGTCTGACGATATACGGCATCTGTCGAGACAATAGAATGGTTGCGTATGCCAAGCAAAGAGGTGACGGCTTTTTGAAGGTTACCGTCCGGCTTTGAATATTCGATGTCCTCGTAATAATGAAGTGATGTTCCTTCTTCCACAAAAGCCTTTTGCGGAGCGATAATTTCACCGACATGGACGACTTCATCATATGCTCCGCACATTCCGACGGAAATAATATTTCTTACTCCTAATGCGGCGAGAGTTTCGATTGTATCTACTGCTTGCGGAGCACCGCGTCCTCCGTCCGCAAAGCATAGCTGGAATTTCCCAATCTCCCAAATTGGGCAGGAATTAAGAAATCGCGGAAGCGGTTCAGGCAGTTCTGTTGCATTATATTGCGATATGAGGTAATCCGTCGCTTTGCCCATAAAGAATAAAATTGCCGTTTCGGGTAGTTGCAAGTGACACTCGCGATGAGCGCTATGTATTTGATCTTGTGCAGTAATAACTGCTTTTGAGTCGTCTTTGGGCAAGCACCACATAATTGTCCTCCATATTGCAACTAAATCGAATATTCAGCAATGACTATAGCTCATATACCCCGTAGGGACAGCCCTTGCGGCTGTCCGCTATCGGCATAGCCGATACAAAATCATAGCATATTCAGCAGATTTAGGCAAGTTCGTTATTAAACCGTGTGCCGGAATTACAGGCTTATAGATACCCCAATAAAAAACAGGGGAAACAGATATCATCCGTTTTCCCTGCATGAAGTTTTATATATCCAGCGCCGACGCATCCTCGGTTATGTCGCTCTTTGCAAAGCCGTTATCTTTGTCAAAATAGAACACGCTTCCGCCGTCGTTTCCGCACATGGCGGAGAAATGACCGTCTTTGAATATGAGCGCCGCGCCGTCCTCGGCTCCGATGCCCGAGACTCGGCAGCCTATTACGGCTGTTCCGAAGCTCTGCCAGCGTTCGCTGATGAAGTGCGGGCAGTAGCAGTAGGGGAGAAGTCCGATGCAGTCGACGAACATGAAGCTGCCGTTTTCGCCGCAGTCGTCATATCCCATGTCGAACCAGCACATCGCGCCGGAGCTGAGCCCCGAAAGGACTTTTCCGCGTTTATACGCTTCTCTGAGCGCCTCGTCCGCGCCGGTCGCCTTGAATGTGTTCATCATGAACTCGAGGTTTCCGCCGCCGGCGTAGACAATGTCCGTGTTTACGAGCGTATCATATATGTGCTCGCGGGTGTTCGCGGGGTCGGTGAGCTTGAGCGTCTCAACCGTGCATCCGAGCTTTTCGAAACTCTCCCATATGGGCTCGTCGCCCTCGGTGTCGTCGTGCCCGGCAGTCGGCAGGAACACGACATGAGGATTTTCTTTGCCCGATTCGCGGACTATTCTTTCAAATATCGGCATGACCTCGCCGTCGTCATAACGGCCGCCGCCGAGTGCGATTATCGTTCCCATTCGTCCTCCGTCAGCCGATAACAACAATGTCAAAGCCGTTGTCCTGCGCGTATTTCTCGGCGTCGCTTCCGCTCTCGGTCGAAATCGTGAGCTTGCCGACATCCTTGAATATCTCGCCGCCGAACACGGTGACTCCGGAGTGAATGGTTATCTCGTCGAGTCCGGTGCAGTTGTAGAACGCATATTTGCCGAGCTCTTCCATGCTCTCGGGCAGGACGACTGTTTTGAGCGATTTGCACTCTTCAAATGCGCCCTTTTCGAGCTTTTTGACTCCCTCGCCGATGGTGAGCTTCTCGAGAGAGGAGCAGCGGTAGAATGTGCTCACCGCAATGCTCTCAACCGTGCCGGGGATCGATATCTCGACCGCTCCGGTGCACTTGAGGAACGCGTGGTCGTCAATTTGAGTGACGCCCTCGGGGATAATTATCTTCTTTGCGCTAAAGCACTTCGCGAACGCCCAGTCGCCGATGGTCTCAACGCCCTCGGGCAGGACTATTTCGGTCAGCGCGGAGCAGAAGTAGAAAGCCTTTTCGGATATAGTCTTGGGCGCGCCGTTGAAAACAACGGTCGTAAGCTTGCTCTTTCCGGTGTAGGCGTTCTCCTGCGAGCCCTCGAACGCGCTGATGCCGATGTGCTTGATGTTCTTGCCGATGGTTACTTTCTCAAGACTGTCGCAGTACATCGCGGCATAGTTGCCGATTGCCTCGACAGAGTCGGGGAGTATGAGCTCCTTGAGCGTGCTGCTGCTCTTGAGAGCCTTGTTCTCGAGACCGACTACCTTTGCGCCGTCTATCTCCGCGGGAATGGAAACAACGGGGCTGCTCCCTGTGTAGCCCGTGATGCAGGCGGTGTTGTCGGTATATAATGTATAGGTGAAGTCGCCGCTCTTGACGGATTCCGTCTTGACGGTCTTGTCGAGTATATCCTCAACCTTGATGAGCGCCGGGTCGTCGACCGTGACATCGAGGGAGAGGGCGGAGATTATCGCGTTGCCGAGATTGCCGCAGCCTGTGAAAGAGAGGCAGACAACGAGCATCAGCGCAACAATGGCTGCTATTTTACTGAATTTTTTCATCGTCTGTTCCTCACTTTCCGTTCTTCTTTGCCAGACGCTCCTGCTTCCTGCGCTCGAGGTCTGCCTTGCGCGCCTCTTCGAGTCTCTCGATCTCGACTCTGCGCGCCTCGTACTCGGCGTCGGTGTTCGCTTTTGCGTCGGCGTATCTTGCGCGGATATCGTCAAGATGCGCATAATTCTCTTTTTCCGTCAGCTGGCGTCTTGCGTCGAGAAGAGGCTTGACGCTTCTGATGTACTTCGACTTCTCGTTGACGAGCTTCTTGACGGTTCTCTTCTTTTCGAGCTGATGCGCGAAGGTGTCGTCCGGCAGAGCCTCTGCGGCCTTGAACGCATCGTCTGAAGGCTCGACGATATTTTCGGGCGAGCCGTAGAACTTTATCATTGCCTTTCTGGCGTTCTTGAGCGCGCGGGCGTGGGTTATGGCGTCGCTGCGAATCTCGCGCTCCTCGTGAGTGGACTTCGGCAGAGCCTTTGCCTCGATCATGATCTCTTTGTTGTAATCAAAGATTCCGTTGTATCCGGCAGCCTCAAGCGCTCGGGAACGCTCGACCTGCTTCTTGATGCGCAGAGTGTCGTATTTGTTCATCTCGTCGATGATGAAATCGCACACGGAGATGTCCGCGTTGAGCTTGTTGAGCTCTCTGTTCTCTTTCTTCGCGGCCTTTATCGCGGCTTTTCTCGCCGCCTTCTCAGCGTCGGTGCTCTTGGGCATGGCCTTTGCCTGATTTATGCGGTCTTTCTTTATGCCGCGGTTCTGAGTGTTGAATTCTTTGTAAGCGGCTTTCAGTCGCTTGATTTCGTTCTTCTTGAACTCTTTTTCCTCGGGCGTTCTCGCGGGCAGTCTCTCTGCCTTCTTGATGTCGTCCTTTGTGGTCATGAGGGTTCTGTCTTTGTAGAGGAGATTTGCTTCGTCGATTATGTCTATAGCTTCAACGATGCTCTCGTCGCGGAGAATACCGTTGCCGTAGTCCTCGAACATCGCGCGTATCTTGAGCACCTTGACTATGCCGCGCTGCTTGGTCTCGGTCAGATCGTAGAAGAGGTAGGGGACGAAGTTGAGCGCCGCGCCGATAACTGCGGCGATGATGAGCACGTCGAACATATCCTCTCTGAACGAAGCGACTTCGAGCACGTCGTAGTTGTCCTCAAGGCCGAGCATCTGATAGATGGTCGGGAGCACCATGCCGGTGAACATTCCGATGAACGAGCCGATTATGCCGACCGCGCCGAACATTCCGTCTATGCGCTCGCCGGTGAAATACTGCTGATAGTCACGCATGTCGGCGTTGATGCCGGGGTTGTAGACTATCGAGAAAGAGTTGATGAATCCGTTGAGATAGTAGAGGATTATAAGCGCGGGAATGTTGTTGTAAAGGGGATAGAGCAGTCCGATGAGCACGACGTTTGTAACATTGCACCAGATGAGCAGATTTCTCTTGCCGATAACTCTTATCGCTATCGGGCAGATGAGCATTGCCCAGAGCGCCGCGTTGCCGATGAGCGTCGTTGCGACTCCGTAAAGACCCATTCTGTCGGGGTAGGCATATATAAATGTCCAGCCGATGATAACGCCGACTGCGCCCTCAAGGAAGCCGAGCCAGCCTGCAAGGGAAGTTATCCAGAAATATTTGTTCTTTGCAACGGCGCGGAATGCGTCGGAGAATTTGAACTGGGTAACGTGGCTCTCCGCCACGATTATTCTCTCTCTCGTTCCCGCGTATGCCACATAGGACAGAAGAAGTCCGACAACGGCGACGAGGGGATGGATTATACGATATGTGGTGATGGAGTTCAGACCGCCGGTGAGCGTCGAGAGCATCGGCACGAAAAGACCCGTGAGGGACGGCGCCATGGAGTAGATGATCGACGAGACCGAAACGATATCGGTACGCTCATGGGAGTTGGGCGATATGACGTTTGCAAGGTCTGTATATGCCTGCTGGAAGAAAGGATAGAAGCACTGCAGAAGGTTATAGCAGAGGAAAACCGCAATGACTTTCTGCATATACGACATCGTCTCATATGGCAGCCAGACGAACACGATCGCTATAATAACGGTGGGAATACCGGTTATCGCAAGCCAGGGACGGAATTTTCCGGATTTGAAGCGGGCGCTGTCGATTATGTAAGAGCGTCCGATAGTGATTCCGAAGCCGATAATAGTCGATGCGACCGCCATATACTGCAAGTGCATCGGCTTGATGCCTATCGTGTTTCCGACAAGGAAGCTCGTTGCGGAAAGCGCGATGAGCGAGCAGAAGAACATGACGAACTGAACGCCCATTCCTCCGACGCCGTAGGCAATTATCTCTTTGTAGGAGACATATTTGCCCAAGGCGGGTGTTTTCCAGTGCAGTACGACATTGTTCCATGTCGTGCTGACCTTTTCCTTGAGATTACTCTTTCCCATTTCAACACTCCTTCAAGTCCGCGGCGAAGCAGGGAAAATACGCCCGCAGACAGTTGTTTTAGCCCCCCGATATGAAAAAATTCAATCGGGAAGCATCGACAATTTGCATAAAAGCTCTTATCATTATAGCAAAAATATTAATAGCTTGCAACAGCGTTTTGGACTTAAGTACAATAAAAGCAGAAATTTAATAATTATTTCAGCGTTATCACATTCCTGTTGAATTTTCAGCGGCGAAGTGCTATAATATCCTCAGAAATTTTTCAGAGGTGAACAGTGTTGAATAAGCCAAAAATTATTGCACACCGCGGTGCTAACCGCTATGCTCCCCAGAACACGATCCCCGCATTTGAAAAAGCAGTCGAGCTCGGGGCGGACGGAACCGAGACCGACGTCCATATCACCAAGGACGGGCATATAGTTATCTGCCATAACGACACCGTTGACGAGATGTCCAACGGCACCGGCGCTATCGGCGACTATATGTTTGACGATATCCGCAAGCTCGATTTCGGCAGCAAGTTTTCAAAGGACTTTGCCGGCATTACTCTGCCCACCGTCGAGGAGTACCTCGAGTGTATGAAGAAGAGCGACAAGCTGAGCGTTATGAATATCGAGATAAAGCCCAACAAGTCCGAGCGCGAAGACATAGTGCGCAAGACGATAGAGGCAGTCAAGGACTACGGACTTTTCGATGAGCTTCTCATTTCGAGCTTCGACTATAAGATGCTTGTTGAGGCGAAGAAGTACGATCCCAAGTGCAAGACGGCGTATCTCTATCCGATTTACGGCCAGGTAGTCAGAAGATGGTTCTTCCAGCCTCTGCACCTCGCGCAGAAAATCGGCTGCGACGCACTGCATCCGCATAAGGCGTTTGCGACAAAAGCGCTCGTCCGCCGCGCCCATGCCGCCGGCATTAAGGTCAACGCATGGACCGTCGACGAGGAAAAGGATGTTATCCAGATGCTCGAAAACGGCGTTGACGGTATCATCACCGACCGCCCCGATTATGTCGAGTCCGTCGTGGACAGATACCTCGCCGAGCATAAATAAAGCCTGAAATCAAAATACCGCAGAGCAAAAGCCCTGCGGTATTTTTGCTGTTTGCTGATGCTCAGTTTGTAGGGTGCGGCGACTCGACGCACCGTTGCCGCGACAGCGGCATGAAATCTTCGCAAAGATTTATCCTACCGACCGTAGGGGCGAACTTCGTTCGCCTGCCCTTGAAATCTATATAGTGGATAAAGCTACTGAGGGATTGTTTCGCTGACGCTCAAAGTAAAAAGTAAAAGTGAATAGTGAAAAAGTGCGCAGTAGGGATTATCATCCGCCCGCGAAGTTTGCACGATTTTATTGGTGCGAACCTCTTTTGCGCGGCGACTTGATGCATCACTGCCGCATCTACCGCCGAGTTATTTCACATGCCGAGCACTCCAACACAAAACCGCCGCGGATATCCCGCGGCGGCTCGCTTTATTTTACAGCTTTTATAACGCTCTTACGCAGTCCTTGAATATCTCGCCGCGCTGCTGATAGCATTTGAACATATCCCAGCTCGCGCATGCGGGGGAGAGCAGTACGCAGTCGCCGCTCTCTGCGTCGGCGGCCGCTATGCTGACCGCCTCTTCGAGCGTGTCAACGAATTTGTAAGCCTTGAAGCCGGCCCTGTCGCAGGCGGCGGCAATGTCGTGCTTCGTCTTGCCTATGAGCAGAAGTTCTTTTACCCTGCCCTCAAATGTCGCTACCCACTCGTCATAGCTTGACTTTTTGTCGTAGCCTCCGCCGATGAGGATCGTCGGCGAGGGCATGGCGTAGACCGCCTTTATTGCCGCGTCGGGGTTCGTGCCCTTTGAGTCGTTGTAGTATTTGACTCCGTTCTTCTCGGTGACGAATTCTATCCTGTGCTCGACCGCCGTGAACTCTTTTATGCCCTGACGGATGGTGTCGAGCGGCACGCCCATTGCATGGGTCATCGCGATAGCCGCCATGATATTTTCATAGTTGTGCATGCCGACAAGACTCGTGTCTTTCGTCGTGCAGACGGGCGTTTCAACGCCGTTTTCTTTTATTATCATCGTATCGCCGCGCAGGAACACTCCGCTCTCGAGCTCTTCCGAAGAGCTGAAGAATATTACTTTGCAGCGCGGGGTCTTGCCGAATTCGCGCAGAACCGGGTCGTTGTAGTTGAGCACGCAGAAGTCGTTCTCGTCCTGATTCTTGGTTATCGATTCTTTTATCGCGATGTAGTTTTCGAGCGTCTTGTGCCTGTCGAGATGGTCGGGCGTAATGTTGAGAATAGCCGTGACATGCGGCTTGAAGGTCACCATAGTTTCAAGCTGGAAGCTGCTTATCTCCGCGACCGTCACGCTGTCCTTGTCGCTCTCGAGCGCGTATCCGGTGTAGGGAATCTCGATGTTGCCGACGAGCAGAGCCTTTTTCGCGTGGCGCTTCATTATGTCATAGGTGAGCGAAGTTGTCGTGGTCTTGCCGTTTGTGCCTGTTATGCCGATAACCGTGCCCTTGTCGTGCCTGTAGGCAAGCTCGACCTCGCCCCAGATCGGTATATTATGCTCTTTGACGGCTTTCATTATCGGCGTCTCAAGCGATACGCCGGGGCTTACTACGCAAATGTCAACGCGCGAAAAATCGAAGCCCGAAAAATTGCCGAGGATAAATTCTATATTATCCCTGCCTATTTTTTCGCACGCCGCCGCAGTGTCAAAATTCTCGTTGCCGTCGTAGATTATAAAATCCTCGCCGACTTTGATAAGCAGCTGCGCGGCGTTGATTCCGCTGCGCCCCGCGCCGACTATAAGATATCTGCTCATTGTTGTTACCTCCGAATCAGTTGTCGGTCAGGTCGAAATAGACCTGCTTCATATTTTCTGCGCTCAGCTCGTCTGCGCGCTTCTTTCCGTTTTCCGAAAGACGGGCGCGAAGTTCGCCGTCCGTCAGCAGTGTTTTGAGCGCCTTCGCGTATTCGCGGTGGGCGTCGTTTATGTTGCCGTAGTCAAAGTCCGGGCTCTCGGACATGACGGGGCAGAGGATTCCGCAATCGACTTTTGTCATCTTGTCGCAGTGCGGCAGGAACGGGCGACCGGGCGCGAGAACCTCGGCAGGCCCCGATGTGCAGTCCGTGCTGACCGCCGGAGTGCCGACCGCCAACGCCTCAACAATGACATTCGGGAAGCCTTCGTAATAAGATGTCATCGCAAAAACATCCGCGCGGGATACAAATTTGAACACATTCTTTTGGAATCCTGCAAAGACTATATCATTTGAATATTCGCTCTTTTTCGCCATTTCACGAACCGCGTTTTCGTATTCGCCACGGCACCCGAGGAATATCAGCCCCGCATCGGGGATATCTTTTTTCAGCAGCTCAAAGCTTTTTAGCATATCCCACTGGCATTTCTGATCAACGAATCTCGAAGAGAAAGCTATAACTCTGTGCGTGTCATAGAATTCTTTGTATTCTTCGTCGAGTTCTTCTTTTGCGTCCTCGCGGGCTTTTTCGCAGTCGATGATATTATATGCCGTGAAAAGCTTATCTTCGTTTCCCGGGAACATCTCTTCGCATTTTTTCTGCATTTCGAGGGCATTGAAGAGAACATTGCATCCGTGCCGCAGTGCGAATGAATAGAGCTTCGAGCTCTTTATGAGCCGCACATAGTCGCGGCAGGAGATATATTTCACGCACTTCGCGCCCGAGAGCGCGAGCGCTTCGTTCGGCGCGTGAGTGAACGAATACGCAGTGCATATATCATGCTCTTTGACAAATTTTTTTATCGCCGCGGCGCGCTTGAGCATAATAACAGCACGCTGTGCCGTGCCTTTGCCTGCGGGTAATTTTAGATCAACGAATTCGCCCGCACAGTCGAATCGCTTTTCGCTCGCGTCAAAGACCAGGACATAGACATTGAATTTTTCGCTCAGCAGATGCGACAGCCTGCTCGCAAACCGCTCGCTTCCGCCGCTTCGCAGATCCTGAAGTATTATCGCGACATTTTTCATTTTCAGTTCACTTCTTTGCATATTTTTCGCTCTGGGCTACCGCGAGCCTGTCACACCGCTCGTTCTCGGGGTGCCCCGCGTGTCCTTTGACCCATATGAATTCATATTCGTGCTTTGAAAGCGCCTTGAGCAGCCGCTCCCACAGCTCCGGATTCAAAACAGGCTTCTTGTCGGATTTTTTCCACCCGTTCCTCTTCCAGTTCCATATCCAGCCTTTTAAAAACGCGTTCGCAACATACTGCGAGTCGGTGTATATTTTTATATCGCAGGGCTCCTTGAGCCTCTCGACCGCGCTTATGACCGCCGTGAGCTCCATGCGGTTGTTCGTCGTGTTCGCGTCGCCGCCGGACATTTCCGCCTCGTGCTCGCCATAGCGCAGAACGGCGCCCCAGCCGCCGGGTCCGGGATTGCCCGAACATGCGCCGTCGGTAAATATCTCAACTTTTTTCAGTTCGCTCATATTTTACTCCGTTGGGTTGTTTTAATTAATTCTATCACTAAGTCGGGTCAAAAACAAGGTGATTTTGCCGCCCCGCCGCACATTTATAAATGTGTGAAACTTCGGCTTAAAACCGCTCCCGGCAGGCAATAATAGGAATATCATATCTTCGGAGGGGTCATCATGTACAGCTACGATGTGGACTCGGCGGCTTTTATAAAACGTGCGCATGGGCTCACTGCGTCCGACTGCGCGAGAGCGGGCGCGGCAGTCGGTGCGGCTTTTGGGCGCGGCAGAGTAGGCGTCGCCTGCCGAAACGACGAATATTCCCGCGCCTGCGCCGATGCCGTGTGCGCGGGACTGCGTGTTTCCGGCGTCAATGCGTGGTCGTTCGGCGCGTCCTTTGAATCCCAGCTATCTTTTTTAGTTCCGTTCTCGTCGCTCAATGCGGGCGTGTTCGTCTGCGCCGGGGAGGGGACGGTCAGCATCTTCGGCGAAAACGGGCTGAGCGTGTCCGCGGCGCTCGGCAGAAAGGCGGCGGATTTCATGGAGACCGATTTATCTCCCGCGCCGTCGTGCGGGCGACTCTTTGATATGTCCGCCATGGGTATGCTCTACCGCGACGAGCTGATGCGCCATGTGCCTTACGGCGTATCCGACTGCGCGATACTCAGCTCGGACCCAATGATATCCGCGCTCATAAACGACTGCATGCGCACCACCTCGAACGAGCGCGCGCTGACCCTCAGAATAAATCGCAGGGGAACGAGCCTTAGCGCATATACTGAAAAGACCGGAGTCGTGCCGTTTGTCAAGCTAATCGCCATCTGCGGAATGTACGAGCTCGAGAGCGGGCGGGATATCTCCGTCCCTTATGATTCTCCCGCATTTCTCGATGACCTCGCGCGGAGCTACGGCAGGACAGCTTATCGCTATCTCTCTGCCCCGTCGGACGGCTCGGACAATGTCGCACGCCGTCTCGCAGCGCGCCAGTTCTGGTCGCGCGACGCGCTGTTCACCGCGGCGAAGCTCACCTGTATTTTAGAAGAGAAGAATATGACCTTCCCCGAGCTCTATTCTCTTTTGCCGCCGCTGTTTGTCTACAGCACCACGGCGCAGCTTGAACTGCCGCCCGACTATCTCGACGAGTTCGAGGGCGAGAACTTCTCCTTCGGGCGCGACGGGGCGAACGGCTTCGTGCTTGTCGAAAAGCGCGGAAAAACGCATATTTCACCACTCGGAAACGGGCGATTCCGCCTGACTGCGCAGAGCTTTGACGAGGAGACCGCGCGCGAGCTCTGCGCCGAAGCGCAGGCGTTCATCTCCTCCGGCGCAAAGTGATTGCAACGCCTTTTGCCGATGTGTCTTTTTGGAGGCTGCGCATAATTTTATTGCATCGCGTGTGGCTTAAATTGTATTTACCGATTTGTCCCTATCGGGTGCAACACACTTGACAGTTTTATCCAATCATAGTAAAATTAACAATAGGGATATTTTTGTATTATGACTGCACGCATATGTCTTAACTACCCGAAATTTGTCTTGTATCCATGCTGAAAATATCATCGCGTTTTTAACAGACAAGGCTTTAATTCCCGCACCTTGACCGGTCGGGGTTCTACTTACATCAAAAATTTAACAGAAAAGGAGATTTCTATGCCAAAAGCAAAAGAAACCGGCGCAGCGTCTGCGCCCGCAAAGAAGACTGCGGGCAGGCGCAGCTACCGCAGTTACGGCAAAATTAAGCCCGCACCGGGCAAATCGAAGGCTGAGCCCAAGCCTATAAAAGTGTCGTTTTTAGGCGGCCTGAATGAAGTGGGCAAGAATATGACACTGTTTGAATACGGCGAGGATATGTTCCTTGTCGATTGCGGACTTGCATTCCCGGATCAGGATATGCTCGGAGTCGATCTTGTGCTTCCCGATTTCACCTATGTCGAGCGCAACGCGGACAGGATACGCGGAATAGTCATAACCCACGGACATGAGGATCATATCGGCGGTCTGCCTTATCTTCTCAAGGTTCTCAATGTGCCCGTCTACGGCACGAAGCTCACCATCGGACTCATTCAGGGGAAGCTGCGTGAGCACGGACTGCTCAATTCCGCATCACTCAATGTCATCAATCCCGGCGATGTGATAACCCTCGGCGGCTTTACCGTTGAGGCTATCCATGTCAACCATTCCATACCCGACGCACTCGGACTCGCTATCCGCTGCGAGGGCGGCACTATCGTCCACACGGGCGACTTTAAAATCGACACAACGCCTATCGACGGCGGCATGATGGATCTCGGCAGACTCGCCGAGATAGGGCAGGAGGGAGTCCTCTGCCTTATGTCCGACTCCACCAACGCCGAGCGTCCCGGCTTCACCGAGAGCGAGAGAAAGGTCGGCGAATCGTTCGAGACCCTCTTCCGCAAGGCTGGCAACAACCGCATAATAGTTGCAACATTCTCTTCCAATATCCACCGCGTGCAGCAGATAATGAATGTTGCGGCGAGCCTCGGACGCAAGGTCGCGCTCGTCGGCAGAAGCCTCGAAAATGTCGTGAGCATCTCGGCGGAGCTCGGCTATCTCAATATACCCGAGGGGATAGTTATCGATATCAATATGATAAACCGCTATCCCGCCGATAAGCTCGTTATCATCACCACGGGCAGCCAGGGCGAGCCTATGAGCGCCCTGACCCGCATGGCGTTCTCGGATCACCGTAAGGTCGAGATTCATCCAAACGATTATGTTATAATTTCCGCAACTCCGATTCCCGGCAACGAAAAGACCGTCAGCCGCGTCGTCAACGAGCTGATGAAGCTCGGCGCAGATGTCGTATATGAGAAGATGTACGAAGTCCATGTCTCCGGCCACGCCTGCCAGGAGGAGCTGAAAATGATAATGGGCATCGTCAAGCCGAAATATTTCATTCCGGTTCACGGCGAGCTCAAACACCTGAGAAAACACGCGGGTCTCGCGCTGAGTATGGGTATCCCCAAGGAGAATATACTCATCGCCGACAACGGCAGAGTCGCCGAGATCAGCAAAAAGGCGCTCAGATGCACGTCAACTGTGCCCGCAGGCAGAGTGTTTGTCGACGGTTACGGCGTCGGCGATGTCGGCTCGGTCGTGCTTCGAGACAGAAAGCATCTCGCGCAGGACGGTCTCGTTATCGTCGCTGTCTGCATTGACCGCGAGAGCGGCATGATAGTTTCCGGTCCCGATGTCGTGACGAGAGGTTTCGTCTATGTCAAGGAGTCCGAGGAGCTTATAAACGCCGCGCGTGAAGTCGCCGTTGAGGCTATCGAAGCCCAGACGGACGGCGGATATTTCGATTGGAACAGCATCAAGGCAAGCCTCAGGGACGAGATATCTCACCTGATGTATGAGCGCACCAAGCGCAGCCCGATGATTCTTCCTGTTATTATGGAGGTCTGATGAATGAGTTTTAAGGATTTCCTGCGAGAGCTCGCAGTGGAAATAGCTGCCTTTGTTGCGGCGGCTGCGTTCATTGTTGTTGTCGCTGTCCGCTACAGCGGGTGGGCGGCGCTTGTGGGTAGTGTCCTTCTCATCGCGTTCTCGGTCTATAAGATTGTCAAGTTCTTTAACATCCGCAACCGTGAACGCCAGCTAAGGGACATGGCGTCGCACAGCCTCGACGCGACCGACGCCGGTTCCGTCAACGATTTTCCCATGCCTATGCTCGTCTGTGACGGCGACGGGATAATCGAGCTTTTCAACAGAAGCTTTTTCCATACTTTTATGGATGAGTCGGTCATCGACCGCAAGCTCGCCCAGCCGTTTATCGGCGGCTGCGATCCCGAGCAGGCGGAGTCGAACGGCGCAGCCATAGTCAAAATCAAAGATTCCTATTATATAGTCACCCCGTCCTCGTTCGAGTTCAAGGGCGGGAAAGAATATGTTTTCTATTTCACCGATGTAAGCGAGATGAAGCGCGCTCAGCTCGCTTACATAAAGAACAGACCCATCATAATGCTTCTGCAGACCGACGATATCGCGGATATCAAGGCGGATTACAGAGACAGCGAGCGCGCGGCGATACGCGGCGGAGTCGAAGAGGTGATAGAGAACTGGACAGGGCAGTATGACTGCATCATGCGCAAAATCTCCGAGGAGCGGTTCATGATAATCGCCCAGAGCGATGTGCTCGAGAAGATGCGCGCCGACCGTTTCAGCGTTCTCGACAAGATACGCGAGTATAAATATAAAGAAAGAGTGCTCGGTCTGACCCTCTCAATAGGCGTCGGCACGGGTGTCGCCATAACCGATTGCGAAAAGTCCGCCGAGCAGGCGCTCGATATGGCGCTCGGACGCGGCGGCGATCAGGCGGCGGTCAAGACGAAGGACGAGTATGAGTTCTTCGGCGGCGTTTCCAAGAGTGTCGAAAAGGTCACAAAATTCCAGACCCGCGTCGCGGCTTCGTCTCTTTCGAGTCTTATCAGCGCGAGCGACCGCGTGATGATAATGGGTCATTCGTTCCCGGATATGGACGCTTTCGGCGCGGCAGTCGGCGTGTCGTCGATAACCCGCGCCCTCGGCATCGACGCGTATATCGCCCTCGATGAAAACCGCAGCTTTGCCGGCGCCGCTGTCGATATGCTCCGAGCTGACGGCTGGGACGGCAAGATAATCGATGTCAACGAAGCCCTCGCGCTCATGACGAGAAAGACCCTGCTCGTCGTTGTCGATACCCACAAGAGCAGCTTTGTTGATTTCCCGACTCTCTATGAAAAGGCGTCCGCCACGGTCGTTATCGACCATCACAGAAAATCGGTCGATCATATCAAAGACGCGCTCATTTTCTTCCATGACCCCAACGCCTCGTCGACCTGCGAAATGGTCACGGAGCTCATGCGCTATATAACCCCCGCGCCGACGCTGTCTCCAGTGGAAGCTCAGGCGATGCTCGCGGGCATAATGCTCGACACAAAGGAGTTCGTCCTCTCAACAGGTGTGCGCACCTTCGAAGCGGCGGCTTTCCTCAAGGGCAAGGGTGCAGATACCGTCGCGGTAAAACGCCTGTTCTCGAATTCGATCGAGAGCAACCGCAAGCGCAGCGAGATAATATCCGCCGCGCATATCTACAGGGGCTGTGCCATAGCCTGCACCGCCCCCGGCATGGAGAACGCGAGACTGCTCAGCGCCCAGGCAGCGGACGAACTGCTTGAAGTCAGCGGCGTAAAAGCCTCGTTTGTTATCTTCGACAGCGGAAAGGACAGCGTCAATATCTCGGCGCGCTCCTACGGCGACCTGAATGTCCAGATAATCATGGAATATCTCGGCGGCGGCGGCCACCGCACCATGGCGGCGGCTCAGCTCACCGGCGTGAATATGGAGGAGGCAAAGTCGAAGCTCTGCGAAGCAATCGACGCCAAATATCCCCGCACCGACGGCGAAGAGCCAACCACGATTTCGTGATATTCCTTAAATTAACGCGATTTTATCGGCGTGCGGCTTGTAGGGTGCGGCGACCCCGACGCACCGATGCCGCCTGAGCGGCACAAAATTTTCGCGCAAGCCCCACTCCAATCCGATATAATCACACCCGTAAATAACCCGAAAGGAATTGATATAAATGAAAGTTATTCTCACTCAGGATGTAAAAAGCCTCGGCAAGAAGGGCGAGCTCGTCAACGCTTCCGACGGCTACGCGAGAAACTTCCTCTTCCCGAGAAAGCTCGCCGTTGAAGCAAACGCTCAGGCGATGAACGAGCTGAAAAACCGCGAGTCTGCGGAGAAGTACAGGCTCGAAACCGAGCTCAAGAACGCCAAGGAAGTTGCTGCGAAGATAAACGGCAAGACCGTCAAACTCACCGCAAAAGCGGGTCAGGGCGGAAAAATCTTCGGCTCCGTCACCGCAAAGGAAGTTGCCGAGTCGATAAGCCGCCAGTTCGGCGTCTCGGTTGACAAGAGAAAGGTGTCCATGGAGGATATCAAGTCTTTCGGCACATTCAGCGCCGAAGTGAAGGTATATAACGGCGTCAACGCAACCGTCTATGTCAGCGTGGGCGAGGAATAATTGCTGAAAACCGGAGGGTCTAACAAAAGTGGATGTGAATAACCTAACCCTGCCCGAGGGGTATCAGATGCCCTTCAGCCTTGAGGCGGAGCAGGCGGTGCTCGGATGCGTGCTGATGGATCCGAACTGTATGCCGCAGGTGCTGATCTATCTTCACCCGGAGTATTTCTATCTCCCGCAGCACAAAGAGATTTTCTCCGTCATGGTGAGTCTCGATGCACTCGGCAACAAGATCGATCCGCTCATTATTCTCGAAACTCTCAAGAATAACGGAACATATGACGAGGCGGCAGGCAAGAACTATCTGTTCCAGCTCGCTCAGAGCGTGCCGACCACTTCAAATGTCGAGTCATATGCAAAAATAGTGCGCGAAAAATATTTCATGCGCACCCTCATCACCGTCTCGCAGGAGACTATCGACAACGCCGTCGCCCAGACTGACAGCGCGGATATGCTTCTCGACGCGGCGGAGCAGAGGATATACGATATACGCCAGGGCAAGACGAGCACAGGCCCGTCGAAGCTCAGCGATATAATAGTCAATCAGGTCTATGATACCCTGCAAAAATTGAGCTCCGAGGGCGCGGAAGCGTTCAAGGGAATCTCGACGGGCTACAGGGATCTTGACGATGTTATCGCCGGACTCAACAAATCAGACCTCATACTTATCGGCGCGCGCCCCGCAATGGGAAAGACAAGCTTTGCCTTGAATATTGCGAGAAACGTCGCTGTTAAAGCGAAGAAAAAGATACTCTTCTTCTCGCTCGAAATGACGAAGGAGCAGCTTGCGCAGAGAGTGCTCTCCACCGAAGCGCGCGTGCTCAGCACAAAGATGAGAACAGGTCAGCTCGATACCGATGACTGGACCCGCCTCGGACTTGCTACCGCTTCGCTCAACGACTGCGAGCTGTATTTTGACGATACGAGCACGATAACCGTCGCCGAGATGAAAGCACGCGCACGCAGACTCAAGAATGTCGATTGTATTATTATAGATTACCTCGGACTCATCCGCTCCGGCACAAAGGTCGAAAACCGCGTGCAGGAGGTTACCGAGATAACCCGAAGCCTCAAGCTCATGGCGAAGGATCTGAATATCCCCGTCATCTGCTGCGCCCAGCTCTCCAGAGGCACCGAGGGCAGAGGAAAATCCCACCGTCCTCAGCTGTCCGATCTGCGTGAATCGGGCTCTATCGAGCAGGATGCGGATATAGTCCTCATGCTCTACCGCGAGGAATATTACAAGAACGAAAAAGACGACCCGGACGGCGACGATGAGCCCGCGCCCACCGCGCCCGTTGCCAACGAGGTCGAGGTCATTGTTGCCAAGAACAGACACGGTCCGACAAAGACCGTCGATTTCATCTGGGATGCGGATCACACTCTGTTCATGGGCGTGGAGAAGATTCAGAATGCTTGATAAAGCGCTCAGCGCCGTGGAGAAATATAATATGCTCAGCCCGGGAGCTGCGGTCATAGCCGCAGTCTCGGGCGGTGCCGATTCAATGGCAATGCTGCTCTTTCTTATGAAAATAAGCGAGCGGTATTCGCTGTCCCTGACCGTCGCCCATGTCAACCATGGGCTGCGCGGTGAGGAGGCGCGGCGCGACGAGGAATATGTGCGCTCCTTCTGCGAAAAGAACTCTCTTCGTTTTGAAGTCCTTCACGCCGATGTTGCAGCCCTTGCAAAACAGAGCGGGGAGACCTGCGAAGAGTGCGGGCGAAGAGTGCGCTATGAGTTCTTTGAATCGATAGACAAAAACGCGAAGATCGCAACCGCCCATACCGCGAGCGACAACGCCGAAACGATGCTCTTTAACCTCGCACGCGGCTCGTCGCTGAAAGGTCTGTGCGGCATACCGCCCGTTCGCGGGAATATTATAAGACCGCTGATATTCTGCACGAGAGAGGATATAGAAGTGTTCTGCCGCGAAAATTCTCTCGATTTCGTGACGGACAGCACCAATCTGACTCTCGATTACAGCCGCAATAAAATTCGCCATATCGCAGTCCCGGCGCTCAAGGAGATAAACTCCGCTTTTGAGGAGAACGCCTCGCATTTTTCTCAGAATGCAGCACTTGATGAGGATTTTCTTGAGGGTGAAACGGAGTCGCTTCTGGCGTCCGCCAAAAAAGACGGCGGGCTCTCATGCGAAGCTCTGCTTTCGGCTCATCCGGCTATACGCCGCCGCGCTCTACTCGGCGCTATTAAAAATGTATGCCCGAAGTCGGCGGATTTCAGGACCGTAAACGCAGTTGAAAACATTCTCCAAGGCGGCGGAAAAATTCAGCTGTCGCCCGATATTTTTGCTGTTTCAAACGGCGATATTATTCGCTTCAAAACTCCCGCGAAGCTGAGCGAAGAGTGGTCCGAAGATGTCGAACCCGAGTGCATAAATGGTTCCGTATGCCATAACGGGCGCGTTTCAATTTGTCGGGTTAACAAAAAAGTTTTCTTTGATACACAAAAAATTCACAAAGATATGTTGGATTATTGCATTGATTGTGATAGAATAAATGGAAAAGTTCAAGTTGGGAGCCGCCGCGCGGGCGATAAACTGACCCTTGCAAAGCGCGGATGCACAAAAAGCCTGAAAAAACTTTTCAATGAGGCACATGTCCCGCCGGAGAGCCGCTGTGATGTCGCAGTGCTGCGCGACGAGTCGGGTGTGCTGTGGGTTGAGGGATTCGGCGCGGACAGACGATGCCGCGTCGGAAAAAACACTGAAAATGTGCTTATAATACGGAGGGAAAAGCAATGATAGAGGATATAGAGAGAGTATTGCTCAGCGAAGAGCAGATACATGAGATAGTCTCCCGCCTCGGCAGGCAGATAAGCGAGGACTACAAGGGCAAAAAGCTGCTCATGGTCAGCGTCCTTAAAGGCTCGGTCGTTTTCATGGCGGATCTCATGAGAGCGATAACGATACCCTGTGAGATAGACTTTATGGCGGTTTCGAGCTACGGCTCGGGAACCGAAAGCTCCGGCGAAGTCAAGATAATCAAAGACCTTGACAGACCTATAGAGGGCTACGATCTGCTTCTGGTCGAGGATATCCTCGATTCCGGCAAGACCCTCCATTACATATCCGAGATGCTCAGAGCGCGCAGACCCGCGAGCATAAAGATATGCACCTTCCTCGATAAACCCGAGCGCCGCATGATAAAGGATCTCAAGGCGGACTATGCGGGAACGGAAGTGCCCGACGAGTTCGTTGTCGGCTACGGTCTCGACTATGCCGAGAAGTACCGCAACGTGCCTTTCCTCGGCGTGCTCAGCCGTTCGGTCTATGAGAAGTAAGAGCGGCTCATTCAAGAAAACTTCGGCAGTCATAGGAGTGATTTGACGTTTGAAAAATAACAAGAAAGACACCAACAGCGGCGCAAGAAAAGCGCTGGCATGGATACCGTATATTCTTATACCCGTCCTTATAATCTCCGGCGTTTCCCTCTATGCAAGGCAGCAGAAGAAGGAAAAGCTTGAGTATTATCAGGTCGTGCAGTATTTTGACGACAAGAAGGTCACGGAATACGATCTGAATATGTCGAGCGGCGCGCTTGAGTTCAAGCTCAAGGGCGACAACAAGGTGTATACCTACACCGTCCCGAACGTCAGTATGTTCCAGGAGGACATACACAACGGCGTTATCGCATATAACAGAGCGCATCCGGACGCCCCGATAAAGGCGCAGTACGAGACCGGCTCAACCGGCGCACTGCTTCTCAATATCGTCCCGACGCTTCTCATGCTCGTCATTCTCGGCGTACTTCTGTTCTATATGTTCCGCAAGATGAACAACGCCATGAACAACGAGAACAACCGCACCCTTTCGTTCGGCAAGGCGCGCGTCAAGCGTGCAAAGGACGAGAGCCGCAAAACAACATTTGACGATGTCGCGGGCGCTGACGAAGAGAAAGAGGAGCTCAGCGAGATAGTCGATTTCCTCAAAGATCCCTCGCATTTCAACAAGCTCGGCGCGAGAATACCGCGCGGCGTTCTGCTCGTCGGCCCTCCCGGTACAGGTAAAACATTGCTTGCAAGGGCTGTCGCGGGCGAAGCTAACGTGCCTTTCTTCTCGATTTCCGGTTCGGATTTCGTCGAGATGTATGTCGGTGTCGGCGCTTCCCGTGTGCGCGACCTTTTCAATGAAGCAAAGAAAAATTCACCCTCGATAATCTTTATCGATGAGATAGACGCCGTCGGACGCCACAGAGGCGCAGGCATGGGCGGCGGACATGACGAGCGCGAGCAGACTTTGAACCAGCTGCTCGTCGAGATGGACGGCTTTGGTGCAAACGAGGGCGTTATAATCATCGCGGCGACTAACCGCCCCGATATCCTCGACCCCGCGCTTCTGCGTCCCGGCAGATTTGACCGTCAGGTAACAGTCGGCTATCCCGACCTCAAAGGACGCGAGGCTATCCTCAAAGTCCACGCCAAGGGCAAGCCCCTCGGCCCCGATGTCGATCTTTCGACTATTGCAAAGACAACTATAGGCTTCACCGGCGCAGACCTCGAGAATCTGCTCAACGAAGCGGCTCTTCTCGCCGCGCGCCGCGATAAAAAAGCCATCACCATGACCGAGATAGAAGAGGCGATGATAAAGGTCGTCGCGGGCACCGAGAAGAAGAGCCATAAGATGACCGACAAGGAGAAGCGCCTGACCGCCTATCACGAGGCAGGCCACGCAGTCTCCGCCTATTATCTCGAGTATAACGACCCGGTTCATCAGGTCTCGATTGTCCCGAGAGGGCAGATGGGCGGATACACAATGTATCTCCCGACCGAGGATAAGAGCTATCATTCAAAGAACGAGATGCTCGATAATCTTGTCAGCCTGCTCGGCGGCAGAGTTGCCGAAGCGCTGATAATCGGCGATGTCTCGACCGGCGCGTCGAACGATATCGAGCGCGCTACGGATATCGCGCGCAAGATGGTCACGAAGTACGGCATGAGCGAGAAGCTCGGTCCGATAACCTTCGGCTCGGGCAACGACGAAGTGTTCCTCGGCAGAGATTATTCGCACCTGAAGAACTATTCCGAGGAGACCGCCGCAGAGATCGATGAGGAAATCAACCGCATCATCACCACGGCTTACGGCAGAACCGAGGATATCCTCAAAGAGCATATCGACAGGCTCCATGCAGTCGCAGGCGCGCTTATTGAGCGCGAGAAGATAAGCGGCGAGGAGTTTGAGACGATAATGCACGGCGGCACTCTTGATCCGCTCAGTGCACAGAGTGATGACAGCAAACCTGCTGAAGTGCCGGAGCAGTCCGACGCTCAGAACAATGAGGAGGCAGACGGAAATGAGAAAGAATCTGAGTAAGATGTTTTTCGGAATAGCGGTCGTTGCCGCGGGAATCATATTCCTCGGCTCCGCGTTCGGCTTCTGGGAGATTAGCGAGCTGAGCGGCTGGTGGACTGTGTTTATTATTGTCCCCGCTATCGGCAGCATGATAGCCTCGGGTCTTGACCTGCTCAATGTCGCGGCTTTCGCGGTCGGCGTGTGGCTGCTGATCAAGTGCAACCCCCAGTGGGTACCCGCAGAGCGCATGAACCATTTCGCTATCGCTATCGCGCTTGTCACGGTCGGCTTCTGGCTGATATTCAGCACTGTCAAAACAAAGAAGCTCAAAAAGCATCTCGATGACAACAGCGGACCCATTTCGCAGGAGAGCAAGCCCACTTATACAGCGGTCTGCTCGGGCGGCGTTTATAAGAACACGACCGGCAACCTGCTCGGCGCTCATTGCTTCGCAATCCTCGGCGGTCTTGAAGTTGACCTGAGCGAGGCGCAGATAAACGAAGAGATAACGATAAGCGTCACCTCGATTCTCGGCGGAGTCGATATCTATCTGCCCGAGAATGTCAGAGTTGAGTGCTCGGACGGCGCGAGCCTGCTCGGCGGCATCGACAACAAGATGCCCGCGAACAACGACCTGTCTCAGCCGCTCGTCCATATCAAGCATTTCAATGTCCTCGGCGGCACTGATGTTATGACAAGAGTCCATAAAAACGCATAAATGATTTCGCGCCCGGAGGATCACTTCCGGGCGTGTTTTATACGGTGAAAAGATGAAAGAACGCAAATTTATAAAATTGCCGCCCGAAAAAGCCCCGCAGATGTTTGACCTTGTTCTCGAACGGATGAAGTGGATGGACGAAAAGGGGATAGAGCAGTGGAATGTCATGGGCTATGACGAAGTTTATCCGCTGTCCTACTATGAACAAAAATGCAGAGAGGGTCTAGCCTTTGCGCTTGAAGACAAAGACGGAGCGATACTCTGCGCCGCCGTGCTTCTTGAAAACGACAGTCGTTGGAGCGACGACACCCCCGCAATCTATGTCCATAACCTCGTCTCAAAAGTCGGCGCGGGCGATGCGGGCGCGGAATTTCTGCGCCGCGCAGGGGAGTACGCCCTGAGTATAAACAAAGAATATCTCCGCCTCGACTCGTCCGAAAATAACGAACCGCTCGCAAAATATTACGAAAACTTAGGCTTCGTTCCTGCCGGAACCTGCACCGACGGACCGTATAAAGGCATTCGCCGCGAGAAGAAGTTGAAATAACAGAATCTGCACAATTTTATTGCAACACACTTGTAGGGTGCAGCGACCTCGACGCACCGCTGCCGCCGTCGGCGGCATGAAAGCTTCGCAAAGATTTATCCCACCGACCGTAGGGGCGAACTTCGTTCGCCTGTCTTTGAAGTCTGTGTAGGGCATGGGTCGAGCTTGAATGGTTGTTGCACTTACCGCAAAATCTATCGTGCCGCTCGCGCGTCAAAGGGTCGTCGAGGTCGCCGACCTCTACAACCGACTTTGCGACAGCTCGCACAAAATCCGCCGGCATAGGCTCCCCTGCAGGGAAGCCGAGACTGAGGGATTAGCTCGCCTCGCTCAAAGTAATAAGTGAAAGTGAATAGTGAAAAAGTGCGCAGTATAGACGAATATCATCCGCCCGCGAAGTCCGCATAATTTTATTGGCGTGCACTTGTAGGGTGCGGCGACTCGACGCACCGCGCCGCGTAAGCGGCACAAAAGTCTGTCACTACTAATTTTGCAAGCAAATTTTTATCACAATATATAATCTTATTTCGGCTCCCTTATGTAAAGTGAACCGGCTCGGCGCAGCCGAGACTGAGGTATTGCAGCACAGAACCAACTGAAATCAATAACGCCCTCTTTCCCACCGCACAAACAAAATAACCGGCAGTCACAACACATCATCCGTTGTGACTGCTTCGTTTTTTCTCTACCGCCACCCATTTGTCTGCCGCGCACAAAAATACACGCTTTGGGTCTCTCCGAATTTACACTTTGTTTTCATCATTTGTTTGACATGCGGCGCATTTTGAATTACAATAAATAGATAGCGAGCAGGCTGGGCAGCTGCGGGGATCTTTTTATAAGATCAATGAGGAAAGTCCGAGCTTCACAGAGCAGGATAACGGCTAACGGCCGCCGAGGGTGACCTTAGGGAAAGTGCAACA
>ERZ827488.328-NODE-328-length-75205-cov-22.960240_pt1 | contig 75205 bp, 56 predicted proteins | sample MGYA00519771_ERZ827488 | MGnify/ENA primary metagenome ERZ827488 (study PRJEB31778, sample SAMEA3449323) | human gut metagenome | biome: human gut; feature: human-associated habitat; material: faeces | place: United Kingdom | collected 2010/2012 ... | reverse complement strand
TCACATTGACAATCAATTTGTTATAATTTTAAGCCTATTTCGCGACTGTCCCTATATTATATGCTGATAACAATTATGAAGTTTCTCCCAAAACTACCCATCGGAAAATTATCGAGTCTGCATTGATTGAAAATGGCAATCAATTCATAACTATCCCTAATTTATGCATATACATCAATGCAACATACGAGTTAGTTTTTAGCGAAGATGAAATAAACGACATTATAAAATCCCCAAAGAATTCAGGATTTGAAATATCCTCAAATAAAGGGAAGCTAATAGTTCGTCTTACTAATGAACGTGAAGATGTTCTACGTTCTAAAATTAAGGATAAAACAATTGATGATTACATTGTCGAATTTGAGACTTTATTTAGCATATCAGCCAAAGAATTGATATACAAATTTTTGTACGAATTATTTAGTAATGATGTCGGTAGTTTTCAAAAACTCATTAACGCAAAAAAACAGACAACGGAACAATTTAGGGTTAATCCACAAAATTATAGTGATTCGGAAAAAGACATTATCAATAATTTTTTAAATTGGGAGCAACCATTTAAAGACAAAGCTATTTTTGATATTTCAAGTTATGCTATTGAGTACAGCATACTAACAAATAAAAGCAATAGCTTATCGTTTCAAAGTTTAAGGAATAAACAAATTTATTTGGATGCCAATGTAATCTATAGAGCATTAGGCATTAATGGAGAAGCAAGAGAGGTTTTAACAAAGACTTTTTTACAGAAATTTAATGATGTTGGCGAGAAACTTATAATTACAAAATTTACAGAAGAAGAGTTTAAAGACAGCATAAAATTCCATATAAATAACATTAGACGATTTAACAATCCCAGAGTATCTTCTTCTGTGTACGTTGAAAATAGTTTTAACGAAGAAATATGTAATTTTTATCATAAATGGAGGTCAAAAAGAGTTAACAGTAGTACGGATTTATTTTTAGCTCATATCTACAATTTATATGATGAGTTTGTAAAGAAATATAACATAACCATCGAGAAAAAATGTCCATATAATATTGAAGATGAGCATATACAATCGCAATTGCGGGAAATGAGTGCCCAAATATATTCACAAAAGCAACAACAGGACAATACTGCTTATGAGAATAGTGCTTATATTGACGCCGAAAATACTTTATGGATAGAAACAAAAAGAGGTAATAAATGTAATAATATCCATGAAACAGGATATTTTTTAATTTCAACAGATCAAGTACTACGCCGTTGGGATTACCTGCGTAATGATAATATCCCAATAGTCTTGCTTCCAAGCCAATGGTTAAGCATCATATTAAGATTCTTAAATCGCACAAATGATGATTACAAAAGTTTTGTAAATTTCCTAAATCTTCGTAGTAATGAGCAAGCGATTAGCGGAGAGAAATTGCAAATAATACTTGCAGGAATTAGTGAAATTACCGCAGATGTTGAAACACAAAGAGGGCTAATGAATATTCTTGTCGAAAATCGATTTAAGGATATTATTAATGGCGATAAAGATGACGAAACTATTTTTGAAAGGGCTAAATATTTTGCTAAATCAGAAACAGACAAACGTATCGAGGAATTAAAACAAAATCAGGACGATCTTAAAAATACTGTCAATTCACTTACGGATTTAAAATCAAAGCAAGAGAGAGCGCGTCAGGAGTTGGAAGCATCGAAAGAAAAAGCGATAAAGGACAAAGAAAGGCTGTTAAAGAACAAGGAGGAGGCATTGTCAGCAGCAGTTAATCAATACAATATTGCGATTAAAGTAGGCAGAGATTCATATGTTGCCTCAAAAATGCGTAACAGCCGAATTTCTACAGCATTTTTTAATATTATAACTCTATGTGTGTTGATATATATGTTTTATGCACTATTTTTCCCAGAAAAATTGGACAATTTTATTTCAATAAATATTTTTACTATAATCGATGGTGTCCCCAGCGAAACAGGTTGCTATAGCTTGAGAACATTAATATCCGCAGGGGTTTTAGGTTTGATAACATATTCTGCCAAATTATTTATTTCAAGATTTATTTCATCGGAAAAAATACGGGTAAAAAAAGATCAATTCGCCAATGAATATTTCGCTAAAATTAAATTGGAATCTCAAAAATAGATTCGGAGCCAATTACATCGGAGCTTATTTGTAGGAATAGAGATAGGACCGACTTTGACAAGGGGGCTAATAATAGACCCTTTGAAAAAGTTGGTCCGATTTTATCAAACGATGACAGAAACAAAAATAAAACAAATGCAGGAGAAAATCAATGTAGGGATTCTATTGCCCGAAAGCGTCTGATTGAGAAAACCAAGACAGAGAACGGTAGTAACGGAACAGACGCACGTATTAGAGGTAAAGAATATTACTCCACAAAAAATGGAGTTATATATACTATATATCTTAAAAGGTTAAGGGCAGGCCGAAAAAATGCAGTTTTCCTTTGACAACGACAAGTGACAGACTAAAAACGAGGGGCTATATAATTACCCTTTCGACATAGTTTGTCACTTTCTCTATTTATCAAACAATCAACTAATTCACTTAATTTATTAACCCAACTTTGGGAAAAACGAATTACCCGAAATGTTTAAACCAATGTTTAAACCGCGCCGAGTAACAGCACGAAAAAGAGAAAATCATCGACAAAATTCACGACCGTAACTATCTGTTAATCAACATTGCCCTACATTTGCAATCGCAATTCGGCACCGTAGCTTAATTGAATAGAGCATCTGACTACGGATCAGAAGGTTACAGGTTTGAGTCCTGTCGGCGTCACAAAATAATGCAGCGACCTGTTTTTCGACAGGTCGCTTTTTGTTTTCGGCTGCACGACCATAGCGCAGTTGCCGATTCTCTCTTTCTCCGCCTTGTACTCCCGCCGACTTACACCCGGGAAAATTTCCGTCCTCCCATAAAATCCATACGGAATCCGTCCGTACCGACGCCCGATCATAGCAACAACTTTGAGATTCCCGTCAGCGAAAAGCACCTGAAAACGAATCGCCAAAACATCCAAATTCTTCCCAAAAGAAGCACGAAGCCCCTCTCCAACGGCAACTCGACAATGTGCCCCCTCACCCTTCCTGCCATTTATTTTATGCAATCCAAGGTACTTACTCAACAAGCACAATGCGATTCCGGGTTCAATCGATCTAAATACACAATCCCGAAAAAAATCGAACTCGCCTTCTTTTCGAATTTATAAAATTTTACGAATAGACCACAGATTTTACAATTCAAATATTAAAATATACAATTTAACAAATCGGTAAAATTTGCAAAATCAATTCTTTTTATTATATTTGTAATAGTGCGCTCCTCTTTTACTAACTTAAAAATCATGTTATGTTGAATTTCGCCCAACTGAAGTTTCTCCTAACTGGATTAACTTTACTCACCGTACTCGCTGCGTGCAGCGATGACAACACTTCGACGGAAGCTCCTCCTGCAACCATCGAAATCGCAGAGCTCTCCCCGGAAGCAGACAACGTTTCTTTTCGATTAATTCCGACCAATGCTATCTCGATGGCTTACAAGATCGAGATCGAGGGGGGGGATGACGCCGATTTCGTTTCGATAGAAAGCTCCGAAGAAAAAACGGTCGAAATAACCGACCTGACCCCCGAAACCTCTTATAAGCTGACGGCGATCGCCTATAACGCCGACCAGCGCCCTTCGAATCCGGCCACCGCAACATTCACGACCCCCGAAAAACCGACCACGCCGGATCCCGACAAGGCAACCATCTCCATCGAAGAGGTGAAAGCCACCTATAATTCGGTAACCTTTACCCTGAAAACCGCCAATGCAGCCCGCTTCGGCTACAAGGTCGATGTTCCCGACGGAACGGCCGAACTTACGTTCGTAAACGGCTCCGAAGGCGGCACCTATACAACCGACAACCTGGAGGCGGCGACCGACTATCAAATCACCGCCGTCGCATATGACGAAAACGGGCAGGCCGCCGATCCCGTCACCCACGCATTCAAAACCGAAGCCCTTCCGACCGGCCCCGCCGTCGTTTCGATCGAAGAGGTCGCTACGACCCACAGTTCGATCCGCTTCACCCTGAAACTCGACAATGCGGTCCGGATCGCCTACAAGGTCGATGTCCCCGACGGAACAGCCGAAATGACCGTCGTCGAAAAGCCACAGCAATCGACCTTCCTGGTCGGCAGCCTCCAGGCGGAAACCGACTACGTATTGACAGTCGTAGCCTATAACGGCAAAGACGAACCGTCCGAACCCGCCACGCATTCGTTCACGACCCCCGCCTATACCGCATTCGCACGGATCGACGCCGTGGCGACCGCACACGGAATCTATCTCAAGGCCGACGTGGACACCGGCAAATTCCCGCTCTATTTCCTGAAAATTTTCGACCCGGACCTTACGGAATCCAGCGCCGATTTCGAAGAGCATTTCAAGGTCGATTCCCGGGAGCAGTTCATCCATTAACTCGAAGTCGCCTCACTGACAGCGGGCCTCAAAACCGCCTCGTTCGAAGAGTGGAACAAAACCCTGCTTTCGACCCGGTCGCAGCAAGTCCTTCTCTACGCCGCTCCCGTTGTCCGGCAAGGGGTCGATGTCGTCTGTGAAGACTACGGCGAAATCATCGAAATTCCGCTGACGATCCCCGCCCGCGACGAACTCGGAGCAGGACAGGCCGCTGTCACGCTGGGCGAACCGCAGGTTGCGGGCAAAGAGTTGGAGATCGCCCTGACAAAACAGGACGGCGTCGTTTCCTACTATGCCGGCTATGCGACCAAGTCCGACGTCGAAGCCGCAGGCACCCCGGAACAATTCGTCCAGGCCGGACTGGATGCGAAGACCTATGACTACGACATCACGGCCGACTTCCAAGGCACCTGGAAAACAGACCGGCTTTCGCCGGGCAGCGAATATTACTTCTTCTCGTTCGCATACGATGCCGAAGGCAAGTTGGGTCCCCTGCAATACAAGGAGTTCCACACGGAAGCCGCAGGCACCGACTACGATACGTCGCTCACGGTCGATATTGCCCTGAAGACCGCATCGTTCACCTCAGCGACTTTCTCCGTCAAACGGAACGGCTTCGAAAAAGCTTATTACAACTTCATCACCAAAGCCGATTTCGACCGCAAATACGGCGGCAATGCGGATACATACGTTCAACGAGAGTTGATCGGCAAAGAGAGTGGTTATCCGATAACGCTATACAGCGACAACGACATCAACGGATCCCGTTTGGCATACGATACGCAATACGTACTGATCGCCCTGCCCGAAGCCGACAACGAAGACAGATACGGCGTTCCGACGGTGGTCGAGTTCGAAACCCTCGGCTACGAAGCTACCGGCTCTGCGACGGCGACCATCGCGGTAAATTCGATCACGGACAATTACGGCGTATCTTTCTATGCCTCGGTAACCGTAACCCCCGGAGCCGATTGCGCAGGTTACTATTACGCAATGATCGAAAAAACAGCCTACGATGCAGCAGCCAATCTCGGTGAAACGATCTGCAAACAAAACGGCGTAAAATACCGTGCCGCCACCGAAGACACGACGTTCTCCACCGACTACTATTTCGCAGAAAGCTATCTGGTCCTCATCCCGGTCGATAACAACGGGAAAATGTCGGCTCCGGTCACTTCGGAATTATTGACCACGAGCGCCAAATAAAAAGCAATCAAATAAACAAACACGCAGAACTCCCAACCTGTCCGAAACCTCGCTGCACGGGGTCCCCGTGACGAAGGGAGAGCCGGTTGGAACACGTCGCTTTCAGCGGCAAAGGCACAACCGGAACATCGAGCACATAAATTATCAAAAAAACAACCCTAAAATAATCCGACTATGAAATCTTTGAGTAAAGCAACCTTCCATTTACTGTGTTGCATCCTGCTATTGGGAACTTTCCAGAGTTGTAAAGACGACGAAACGACGCCCCCGCCTCCCGGAGAAAGCGCCACGCTCACCATTTCCGACGTCAAGGCCGAAGCCAATACCGTAACTTTCACCATCACGCCGAAAAATGTAGATGTTTATACCTATACGATCAAATCCGCGACGGTAACGCCTCAAGCGACCGTTCAGGATCCGGCCGAAACCAAAACCTTCACATACAACAGTCTGCTTCCGTCGAGCGACTATACGATCGTGGCAACAGGTTTTACACAAGGCGGTCTGGAACTCACTTCTACCGAATACAAATTCCGAACGCTCGACACGCAGGATCCCGGACTCGAAGTACCTTCCGGAGAGGAGCCGTTCATCGAATACGGCGACCAGCGGATCGCCGCCAAATCGGTCTTCTTCTACAAGGAAACCGATCGGCTCTGGTTCTTCATCTCCCCGCTCGAAGGATACGACAACTACCAGGACATGCTCTATGGCAACGGCGGAAAAAACGATTACATATCCCTCAGCTTCACGCCGAACCAGCTAAATAAATCGATCAACATGAAGAGTGCGTCCGAACGGTATTCGCTGCTCAACTCCATGTCGTTCCAACACCCCATCGCATCGGATATTTCGATGGTGACCATCGACTACCATTCATTAATCACCGACGGCGGCTTCATCGTCACCCGCGACGGGGACAAGATCGAAGGATATGCCGAAATGACCTCGGCCGCAACCGGCAAGAAACTCCGCATCTACGGTACCTGCACCTACGACCAGCAGGACGCCGAGCGGACCAGCTTCATCAGCCTCAACGACCTGAAAACTCCGCTCGGAAGCGCCTATTACCAACCGCTCGAAGAGGAAACGATTTCCGAAATCCATCTCTCGCCGGCCAGCCCCGTCATGGGAGCGCTGATCGACCAGGTGGATGAATACTACGTTCGAATCCGCTTCGACAACGCCCTGGCGACGGCTAAAACTCCGATCGACATCACCCGGATCGACAAGCTGTTCGAACTCGAAATCGTCGATCCTGCCCAACAAAAGTCGGTTACCGTCACCAATACGGACCTTCAAGGCGCGACGGGCACCATCACCCTCTACAAATACGCCCTGCAAGACAACTACCGAATCTCGTTCGATCTGCAGGTTCATGATATGCACCTCGAAGGGTATGCGGACGGGGCGTTCGAACTATACTCCTACTACTCCGGCAACAGTTATACGGTCGGAACGAACGACCCGGTCGAACTCCAATCCGCCGTCATCGACCGCCGCAGCGACGATTACTACACGATCTATCTGGCACCCCAGGCCGGTCTGACCGATTTGGAGCAAATCCGGCAGGCGGAGGGCGTAGTAACCATCAAAGCCGCACCGCAGGCACTGGACGGTCTGCTCGTTTCCTTTGCCAACGAAAAGGATGCCGGACGAATACTGTCCATCGCATATGCAGGCAAAACCTACGACAACCAGGGTGACAACACCAAGAGTACCATCCACGGAGCCACCGCAAAGCAAAAGATCGCGCTGGCCTTCTATGAAGCGACCAACGAAATGAACGGTTATTATTGCGGACCGTTCGTCGATGTGCAATAAACAACCCCGGCAACCGAAGGTCCGATCGCATCTCAAACCCACGATTCGACCGGCAACCGGTTCTCCCGGAATCTTCATCAAGCCCCCTTTTCGAAGGGGGCTTTTTTCCCACGCTTCATCCGGCGAAAGCAAAAAACAGAGCTCGGACCTTTTACTTCCGAATCGTCATCAATTTTGCCGTATTACCGAAAATCCGGAATAAAAACCACCGTCACAGTAGATATTTCAAAAAAAAACGCTAAATTTGTCAGAAACCTAAGTTGCTTCCTTAAGCCGAGCGCAATGAAACCTTCGTTTCGATTGCCGAGGCGAAAAATAGTCGAAAGAAAATCAACGCTTTCGATAAACCGAGCGCAGAATCGGAGGTGTTCGAACTCTGCCAAAGCGGAAAACAACGGCGTAAAAACGAACTGTTTCGTAGAGCCGAGGATATAACCACCAAGCCCGTTCGGTTATACGAGGCGGGAAACGGAACTCAAAACAGCAATGAACCTAAAACAGACACCATGATAAAGAAAGAATTATTACTCGGCGACGAGGCTATCGCATGGGGAGCCCTCAACGCCGGTCTTTCGGGCGTGTACGCTTACCCCGGAACCCCCTCTACGGAGATCACGGAATTTATCCAGATGCACCCCCTAACGCGCGAGCGCGGCATCCACTGCAACTGGTCGGCCAACGAAAAGACCGCACTGGAAGCGGCCCTCGGCATGTCGTTCGTCGGCAAGCGGGCCCTGGTCTGCATGAAGCACGTGGGCATGAACGTCTGCGCCGACGCTTTCGTCAATTCAGCCATGACGGGTGCCAACGGCGGCCTGGTGGTCGTAGCGGCGGACGATCCCTCGATGCACTCCTCGCAGAACGAACAGGACTCCCGCTTCTACGCCAAATTCGCCATGATTCCCTGCTTCGAACCCGCATCGCAACAGGAAGCCTACGAGATGATCGGCGAGGCGTTCGACTTCTCGGAGAAATACCAGATTCCGGTGCTGATGCGCGTGACGACCCGCATGGCCCACTCGCGTGCCGTGGTCGAAATCGGCGAACCCCGCCAGCAAAACACGCTCCACTACCCCGAGCGGCCCCGCCAGTGGATCCTCATGCCGGGCAACTCGCGCGTACGTTACAAAACCCTCATCGAGGAGAACAAACTCTTCGAGCAGGAGGCCGAACATTCGCGCCACAACCGCTACATCGACGGACCGGACAAATCCATGGGCATCATCGCCTGCGGTCTGGCCTACAACTATATTATGGAGAACTTCCCGGAAGGCTGCCCCTTCCCCGTGCTGAAGATCTCGCAATATCCGCTGCCGACGGCACTCGTACAGCGCATGGCTTCGGAGTGCCGTTCGCTGCTGATCGTCGAAGAGGGACAACCTCTGGTGGAGGAGATGATCCGCGGTCTGCTGGGTACTCCGATTCCGGTCAAAGGACGTTTGAGCGGCGAGCTGCCCCGCACGGGCGAACTCACGCCCGACAACGTACGCGGCGCCCTCGGTCTGCCCCGCCGCGAGAGCGAGGCGGCCAGCCAGCTCACCATGCCCCGGCCCCCGGCCCTTTGCCAGGGCTGCGGCCACCGCGACGTATATACGGCACTGAACGACGTGCTGCGCGAGCACTACCCCGACCACAAGGTATTCAGCGACATCGGCTGCTATACGCTCGGTTCGCTGCCCCCGTTCCGGGCGATCGACACCTGCGTGGAGATGGGCGCTTCGGTCACGATGGCCAAGGGCGCTGCCGACGGCGGACAGTTCCCTTCGGTAGCCGTAATCGGCGACTCGACCTTCACCCACTCGGGCATGACCGCCCTGCTGGATGCCGTGAATGAAAAGAGCAACATCACCGTCGTAATCTCGGACAACCTCACTACCGGCATGACCGGCGGCCAGGATTCGGCCGGCACGGGACGCCTCGAGCAGATCTGCGCCGGACTGGGCGTGGAGCCCGAACACATCCGCGTCGTGGTACCCCTGCCCAAGAACATGGAGGAGATCCGCCGCACGATCCGCGAAGAGATCGAATACAAAGGGGTTTCGGTCATCATCCCGCGCCGCGAGTGCATCCAGACCGCCAAACGCCACAACGCAAAAAAACAGTAGTACGACCATGAAACGGGACATCATACTTTCCGGCGTGGGAGGACAAGGCATCCTCTCGATCGCCACCGTCATCGGAGCCGCTGCCCTCAAGGAGGGACTCCACATCAAACAGGCAGAAGTACATGGCATGAGCCAGCGCGGAGGCGACGTACAGTCGAACCTGCGCATCAGTTCGGACGAGATCCTCTCCGACCTGATCCCCCAAGGCGCGGCCGATATCATCATCTCGCTCGAACCGATGGAGGCGCTGCGCTACGTACCCTACCTGAATCCGGAGGGCTGGGTGATCGCCAACACTACGCCGTTCGTAAACATCGACAACTACCCCGAACCGGAGGCCGTATTGGCTGAACTCGGGAAGCGCAAACATGCGATCCTGATCGATGTCGATGCCATCGCCAAGGAGCAATCCTCGCCCCGTGCGGCCAACATCGTGCTGCTGGGCGCCGCCGCTCCTTTCCTGGGGCTCGACGCCGACAAGTTCGAGGCGGGCATCCGCAGCATCTTCGCCCGCAAAGGCGAGCAGATCGTCGAAATGAACCTCAAGGCGTTCCGCGCCGGATACGAATACGCACAAAAACACCGCAAGTAATGGCAGCTCTCATTCCGCAGAAGATGTTCGACGAGCAGCTCGCCGCCATGGACATCGAAAACTTCGCACAGGCCACGATCCGTCAGGTCGGAGCCGTCGGCGGCGCCCTCGAGAAGAACTCGGGCACCGAATTCCTGCACCTCGAAATGGGCGTTCCGGGCCTTCCGCCGGAGACTGTCGGCGTCGAAGCCGAACAGCAGGCCCTCGCCCAGGGACACGCTTCGATCTACCCCAGCATCACGGGCATCGCCCCGCTCAAGAGCGAGGCTTCGCGCTTCGTCAAGGCGTTCCTCGACATCGACGTCGCCCCCGAGGGATGCATCCCGACCGTCGGCTCGATGCAGGGCGGCTTCTGCCTGTTCCAGATCAGCTCGCAGTGCGACCCCAAGAAAGACACCATTCTGTTCATCGACCCGGGCTTCCCGGTGCAGCGCCAGCAGGTGCGCATCCTGGGCATCAAGCACGAATCGTTCGACATCTACGACTTCCGCGCCGAGAAACTCGGTCCCAAGCTGGAGAGCTATCTCAAGCAGGGCAACGTCGCGGCGATCATCTACTCGAACCCCAACAACCCGGCGTGGATCTGCCTCACAGAGAGCGAACTGCGCACCATCGGCGAGTTGGCAACCAAGTACGACACGATCGTTCTCGAAGACTTGGCCTACATGGGCATGGACTTCCGCAAGGAGCTGGGACATCCTTTCCAGGCTCCGTTCCAGGCCACCGCAGCCCGCTATACGGATAACTACGTGCTGATGATTTCCGGCTCGAAGATCTTCAGCTACGCCGGCCAGCGCATCGCCATCGCAGCGATCTCGGACAAACTGCGCAACCGCTTCTATCCGGCTCTCAAGGAGCGTTACGGCATCGGCCGTTTCGCCGAATCCTACGCCCTGACATTCCTCTACGCCGCATCGTCAGGCGCAAGTCACTCGGCTCAATACGCTTTGGCGGCCATGTTCAAAGCGGCGGCGGACGGCAAGCTGGACTTCGTGGGGCACACCCGCGAATACGCACACCGCGCTCACCGCGTCAAGGAACTCTTCGAGCGTCACGGTTTCCACATCGTCTATGACAAAGACCAGGACGAACACGTGAGCGACGGATTCTTCTTCACGGTAGGCTACGGTTCGATGCCGAGTTCCGACCTGGTGGCCGCACTGCTGCGCTACGGTATCTGCGCGATCTCGCTCACCTCGACGGGCAGCCTCCAGAACGGCGTGCGCGTCTGCGTGTCGCAGATGAACCGCGAGGAGCAGTACGACCTGCTCGACCGGCGCCTCCGCGACTTCGCGCAGGACTACGCCCGGAAATAAATCCGGCATTGCAGCTCCGGGTCGCTGTGAAATCGTCCCGGAGTTGCACTCCGGAGAAAAGAATCCGGCACGGACATCCGGGAACGACCATTCGCACCCAACGAAGAGAAGGAGCCGAATAAATTCGGCTCCTTCAAATAACCAACAAAAAAGACAAAACCTACCGTCTCCGGCCGACGACGGGACCGAATTTTCCTTTCACCGACCGACTGCCGGAAACGACTTAGAAAAACAGACCCATGATCAACTACACCACTGCCGCTGAAGCTGCGAAGCTCATCAAATCCAACGACAGCGTTTATATTCAGGGAAGCGTTTCGATCCCGGAAGTGCTCGTGAAAGCGATGGCCGACCGGGGACACGAACTTCGGGGAGTGAAGGTCTATTCAGCCTTCGCCATCGGACGGGAGGAAGCGCCCTACTGCAAGCCCGAATACAAAGACAGTTTCCTCGTATATAGCCTCTTCGTGTCGAACTCCGTGCGCAACTGGATCGCTCAGGGGTACGGACAGGCCATCCCGGCTTTTCTGGGCGAGATCCCGGGGCTTTTCCGCAAGGGGATCATCCCGATCGACGTAGCGCTGCTGAACTGTTCGCGCCCCAATGCGGACGGCTATTGCAGCTTCGGCACCTCGGCCGACCTCGCGGTTTCGGCCGCCGAATGTGCGAAGGTCGTTATCGCCCAGATCAACCCCCACGTGCCGTTCTCCTACGGCGATGCGCTGATCCACGTCTCGAAACTCACGGCCGCCGTCGAAGTCGATGAACCTCTGGTGGAGCTTCCGACCGCCCAGCCCAACGAAATCGACCGCAAGATCGGCGGCTACATCGCCGAGCTGATTCCCGACGGTGCGACCCTCCAGATCGGCGTGGGCGGCATCCCCAACGCCGTACTCGCGGCCCTGGGCGATCATAAACACCTGGGACTCCACACCGAAGCACTCACCGACGGGGTAGTACCCCTGATTCGGAGCGGCGTGATCGACAACTCGCAGAAAAAAGTGCTTCCGGGCAAAAACCTCGCGTCGCTGGCTCTCGGCTCGAAGCGGCTTTACGAATACATGGACTACAACGAAGACCTGATCATGAAGGACGTGGCATGGACGAACGACCCGTTCCGCATCCGCGAGAATCCGAAGGTCATGGCCATCAATTCGGCGCTGGAGGTCGATCTGACGGGCCAGATCTGCGCCGACTCGATCGGCACGATGATCTACTCGAGCGTAGGCGGACAACACGACTTCATGTACGGCGGCGCCCTCTCCGAAGGCGGTAAAACCTTCATCGCGCTCCCCTCGACCACCTCGAAGGGACACTCCAAGATCAAGGCCCTGCTGACGCCCGGCGCCGGCGTGGTGACCACCCGTTTCCAGACACAATACGTCGTCACGGAGTACGGTGCGGCCTACCTGCTGGGCAAAGGACTCGCCGAGCGTGCCCGCGCCCTGATCGACATTGCGCACCCCTCGGCCCGCGAAGAGTTGGAAAAAGCCGCCTGCGAACGCTTCGGCTATTCGTTCCTGCGGCTCAAATAGGCTCCTCGACTCCATGTGCAGGAATCGTTCGCGGACGCCTGTCCGCTCTGCGCGGAAGTGATTTTCTCGCAAGATCCATATATTATAAGGTATATCAAAAAACAGGACTCCTGCCGAAACCGGAATAACCGTGTATGCGGAATAACTAAAGACCGTCCCGCCTCCTTTTTCAGAGGATGGGACGGTCTTTTTTCCACACAAAATCCCCCTCTCGACCGATCTATCGGGGGGGGGTAAAATTTTATTGATTTTCGATAAATTTTTCTTGTTTTTCACAAATATACTTTCTATCTTTATCGCAACAAACGATAAGAACGGACGCAGTGCCTGCAAGCGTTTCCCAAAGTCGAGGAATTACATAACGCCGGCACAGGAAACACCCCGCAGAACCCTTCGGTTTCGACCGGCAGGAACACTTCACGGATCAACAGGAAATACGCCGAAACAAAAACAGCGAACAAAATCAACGACCATAAAAAAACGGGATCACTCCCTCTCGATATGATTGTACTCGAAAACATCAACAAGACCTACCACAACGGCGCTCCGCTGCATGTACTCAAGGGTATCGACCTCGAAATCGAAAAGGGCGAGCTGGTTTCGATCATGGGGGCCTAGGGATCGGGCAAATCGACCCTGCTGAACATCCTCGGGATCCTGGACGACTACGACACGGGCGAATATTTCCTGAACGGGCGCCTGATCAAACACCTGAGCGAGACGCAGGCCGCCGCTGCCCGCAACAACATGATCGGCTATATTTTCCAGTCGTTCAACCTGATAAACTACAAGAACGCGGTCGAAAACGTCGCCCTTCCCCTCTACTACCAGGGCGTTTCACGCCGCAAGCGCAATGCCGAAGCCCTCGAATACCTCGACCGGCTGGGACTCCGCGACTGGGCCAACCACATGCCCAACGAGATGTCGGGCGGCCAGAAGCAGCGCGTGGCCATCGCCCGGGCATTGATCAACAAGCCCCAGATCATTCTCGCCGACGAACCTACGGGCGCCCTGGACAGCAAAACCTCGCAGGAGGTAATGGACCTGCTGCGGCAGGTAAACGGGACGGGCATGACCATCATCTGCGTAACCCATGAACAATCGATCGCCGACCAGACGGACAAGATCATCCACCTGAAGGACGGCGTGATCGGTTCGATACAAAACCTCCGGCCATGAGAGAGTTGCTGTTGGAAATCTGGGCGTCGATCCGCCGCAACAAGCTGCGCACGTTCCTCACGGGCTTCTCGGTCGCATGGGGCATCTTCATGCTGGTCATCCTGCTCGGCTCGGGCAACGGACTGAAAAACGGCACGCTCTCCAATTTCGGGTCGATGGCCGTCAATTCGGTCATCATCAACGGCGGCTGGACCTCGCAACCCTACAAGGGCTACGACAAGTGGCGGCGCATCAACATCACCAACCGCGACCTGGAGATCCTGCGCACCGAATTTCCCGAAGTGGACAAGGTTTCCGCCCGCGTACAGGGACCGGGACAATACAACCTCTCCCACGGACGCGACTTCCTGAACAATGCGGCCGTAGTCGGCAGCGACCCGGAATGCCGCGAAATCATGAATGTCAGGGTACTCGACGGACGCTTCCTGAACGATACCGACCTTCGGGAGCGGCGCAAGGTGATCGTCGTGGATAAAAACGTGCGGGATGTCCTGTTTCACGGTCAAAGTCCCGTCGGACAGCACCTCCTGGTCAACGGAACATCGTACAGCATCATCGGTGTTTTCGAGATGGACCAGTTCGGCTCCTACACATTCACCTTCATCCCGCTGACGACCGCCCAACTGCTCTTCAACCACAGCGATCCGAGCGTAGGACAGACCTATCTTTCGGTGAAAGACATCGACACCGATCAGAAGATGGCCGAATTCGAACAACGGCTCCGCAATCGTCTGGCTGCCGAACATACCTTCGCGCCCGACGACGAAAGCGCCGTCTGGATCTACAACCGCATGGAAGGTTACAAGAACATGATGCTCGTCTTCGGCGGCATCAACCTCTTCATCTGGATCATCGGTCTGGGGACGCTGCTCGCAGGCATCGTGGGCGTGAGCAACATCATGCTGGTAACGGTGCAGGAGCGCACCTTCGAATTCGGCATTCGCAAGGCTCTCGGAGCCAAACCCTCGTCGATCATCCGGCTGATCCTGACCGAATCGGTGATGATTACCGCCGCATTCGGCTATATCGGGATGGTGCTCGGCGTATTCGCCATGGAAGGAGTGAACAAGCTCATGACACAAACTCCGCCCGGTGAGGAGAACACGTTCAACATCTTCGTCAATCCGACGTTGAACCTCTCGGTAGCGGTAAGCGCGACGATCGTTCTGGTGCTGGCCGGACTTATCGCAGGTTACATCCCCTCCCGCCGGGCCGCCCGACTGAAGACCGTCGATGCCCTTCGACACAACAAATAACCGACACGAAAACCGCAGCGGCCGGGACAAAAGATAAAAGGAGCCGCAACAACTGGAAGCGAGAAACGGAAGAAAACGCAACGGCCGGGGACGACAAGCCGGGAAAAAGATAAGGAAACGCCCGCAACGCCGGTAAGGAACCACCCCGGCGTCAGAAGGACGACCAAAGTTCCCTCCCGAGGAGGGGATTCAGGGAAGGATAAAATTGGAACACGCGGCTCTGCCGCGAAACTACAACCAAAAGGAACGAAAAGAGCAACGAAAAACCGGGAACAAGACAAGGAGGCAGCCGAACTCCGAAGGACGACAAAAGTCCCCTCCCGAGGAAGGGATTTAGAGGTAGGTAAAATCAATACGCGCGTTGTCGCGCAACTACGACCGACAGAAAAGAAGATACGAAAAAGATAACAGCAAGATAAGGAACCAGACTATGACAGGATTTTTCGATACGGATCGCTGGAACGAAATCTGGCAGACGATCTCCCGCAACCGCAGGCGCAGCATCATGACGGCGCTGGGCGTCTTCTGGGGTATCTTCATGCTGATCGTCCTGCTGGGTGCCGGCACGGGGCTGGGCCGCATGTTCCGTGCCCAACTGGGCGGTACGGCCACCAACGCCATTTTCATCATGTCCGACCGCACCTCCGTCCCATACGAAGGTATGCCTACGGGCCGTAGCTGGGAACTGGACTGGGACGACCTGGAAGCGCTCCGGAAACTGCCCCGCATCGAATACATCTCGGCCATTTGCTGGGGCAACCAACGCAACATGAGCCACCAAGACCACAAAGGCGAATTCGGACTGATGGGCTACTCGCCCGACATGCAGCAGATCGCCCCCCAACAGATTCTCATGGGGCGCTACCTGAACGAAGTCGATGAACTGCGCCAGCGCAAAGTCTGCGTAATCGGGCTTCAGGTCTGGCGCGACCTCTTCCCCGGCGGAGAAGATCCCACAGGCAAAACGATCCAGATCGGCAGCTCCTATTTCACGGTCGTCGGCGTTACCAAACCCTTGGGAGGCATGATGGCCTTCAGCGACCCGGAGCGGACCGTCGTCATCCCGGCACTGCTCGTACAGCAAATGTACGGACTGGGACGGACGATCGACATGCTGGCACTCACCGGATATGCGGACGAACCGACCCAAGAGGTGATCCAGGAGTGCCGGCAAAGCATCGCCGCACGACACCTGATCGCTCCCGACGACAAGAAGGCGATCTATTTTCAGGACACCTCCGAGATGTTCGGAAAGATCACGGGGCTCTTCCGAGGCATCTCCCTGCTTACGTGGATCGTAGGTCTGGGCACGCTGCTCGCGGGCATCGTGGGCATCAGCAACATCATGCTGGTACTGGTACGCGAACGCACGCAGGAGATCGGCATCCGCCGCGCCATCGGCGCTTCGCCCCTGACGATCCTTTCGCAAATCCTCTCCGAGAGCTTCATCCTCACTTTCATCGCGGGCATCTTCGGTTTCGGTGCGGGCGTAGGCGTCCTCTCCATCGCCGACAGTTTCTACGCGCGAGCTGCCCAGATGAACCAACACCTGCCCGATATTTCGTGGCAGATCTCCTTCGGTATGGGGATGCTCGCGCTGGGTATCCTCGTTCTGGGCAGCCTGCTGGCGGGCATCATCCCCGCGACCCGGGCACTGCGAATCAAAGCCGTGGACGCGATCCGCGAAGAATAAACCCCGAAACTCGCAACAAACGCAAAAAACCGACATAATATGAAAAAGTTTCTGAAGATTTTCCTGGGCATCCTGTTCCTCGCACTGCTCGTCGGCACGTTCGTCTTCCTCTGGAACAAAACCCGCCCCGTAAAGGTGGTTTACACCCTCGCAACCCCCGTGCATGACACGATCCGTCAGTACGTCATCGCCTCAGGCAAGGTCGAACCCCGCGACGAGGTGCTCATCAAGCCCCAGATCTCGGGTATCATTTCCGAGGTACTCTGCAAGGCCGGCGACCGTGTAAAACAGGGCGACGTCATCGCTACGGTGAAGGTCATTCCCGAAATGGGAACCCTCAATGCCGCCGAATCCCGCGTGACGGTAGCCCGGCTCTCGCTCGACCAGACCCGCAAGGAGTTCGAACGCACCGAAGCCCTCTATGCCAAAGGCGTGGTATCGCAGGAGGAGTTCGAGAAGGGGCAGACCACCCTGCGCCAGGCCGAAGAGGAGTTCCAGAATGCCGAAGACAACCTGGAAATCGTCAAAACCGGTATTACCAACCGATACAAAGATTTAAGCAACACCCAGATACGCTCCACCATCACGGGTATGATCCTCGACGTACCGATCAAGGTCGGCAACTCGGTGATCCAGGCCAATACCTTCAACGACGGCACCACGATCGCCACGGTCGCCGACATGGGCGACATGCTCTTCCGGGGCAATGTCGATGAAACCGACATCGGCCGCCTGCATGCCGGCATGCCCGTCGTACTGACCATCGGCGCCATGCAGGGTACCGTGCTGCAAGCCACGCTGGAGTACATCTCGCCCAAAGCCGCCGATGTGAACGGTATCATCATGTTCGAGGTGAAGGCCGCCGCCAAGATCCCGGAATCGGTCTTCGTCCGTGCAGGTTACAGCGCCAATGCCAGCATCGTGACCGACAGCCGCGAAGGTGTTCTCACACTGCCCGAAAGCACCATCCAGTTCGAAGAGGGCAAGCCCTGCGTCTATATCCTCACCAGTCCTGAGGAGAGCCCCGAACAAACCTTCGAGAAACGGGACGTAACGCTCGGTCTGTCGGACGGCGTGAACATCGAAATCGTATCCGGCGTCACCGAAACGGACAAAGTCCGCAACCTCCAACAACAGTCCATCTAAATCCCTGCCACCATGAAATTCGGAACTCTTTTCATCGCACTGCTGCTCGCGGGCAGCACGGCGCAGGCCCAAATTCCGACTCCGACATCCGAAGCAGGCCCTTGGAGCCTGGATGACTGCATCCGATACGCCCACGAACATAACATACAGATCCAGCAACAGGCGCTGCAAGTCGAACAGCGCTCCGTCGAACTCAACACCTCGCGCCACAGCCGCCTGCCCGACCTCGGTGCCAACCTCGGTACGAACTTCAGCTTCGGACGAAGCCTCATCAGCAACAACACCTACGCCGACAACAACCAGGTGTCGGGTTCGCTCGATGTTTCGGCCTCGCTGCCGGTCTTCATGGGCGGACGCATCAACCACGAAATCGCAGCGGGCAAGCTGAGCCTGAAAGCCGCGGCCCAGGACCTGGACCGGATTCGTGAAGACGTATCGGTCAATATTATGTCGTATTACCTCGACGTGCTGGTCGCAAAGGAGTTGGTTGACGTCGCAGAGCAAGCGCTCGCCTTGAGCACACAACAGGTGGAACGCAGCCGGGAACAGGTGCGAACGGGCAAAGTCGCCGAGTCGGTGCTTTACGAAAACGAAGCCCTGCTGGCGGCAGACGAATACAAACTAACCCAAAGCCGCAACGACCTCTCGCTCTCCCTGCTGGCCCTGAGCCAGGCCCTGAACCGGACGAGTGCCGAAGGGTTCGACATAGTCGCCCCGACTTTCGACAGCCTCACCGTAGAGTCGATGCGTCACCTGCGTAACCCGGCCGAAGTGCTCTCCTACGCGCTGAACAACCGACCCCGCATACAGGCCGAGCGCTTCCGCCTCGAGCAGGCTCTCCGGGCAGTACGGATGTCCCGTGCGGCTTACTACCCCCAGATCACACTGACAGGAGGATACGGCACCAACGTCTATCACTCGTTCGCTACGGGTGCGGTGAATCCCGCTTTCGGGCGCCAGTTCCGCAACAACAGCACCGAATACGTAGGGGTGGCGATCAACATCCCCATCTTCAACCGCATGGCGACCCGCAACAGCGTGCGAACGGCCAAACTGGGCGTGCGGAGCCAGCAGCTCGCCCTGACCGAAGCCGAGCAAACCCTGCAAAAAGAGATCGAAACGGCCTACTACCAGGCCGATGCCGCCCTGTTGAAATACCGTTCGGCGGAAAAAGCGCTCAATTCCGCACAGGTCGCCTTCAGGTACGAAGCCGAGAAATACGCTGCGGGCCGCTCGACGACCTTCGACTACAACGACGCCAGGACCCGCATGCAGAAGGCCGAATCCGACCAGATCCAGGCCAAATACGAATTCATATTCCGTACCAAGATCCTCGATTTCTACGCGGGTTTCCCCCTGACACTTTAAGCGGCAAGCGGAACCCGAAGACTCCGACCACAGCTTCTCTTTTCATATAAAATCTCTCTCTGCCGATATTTCCGGAAGTCCCCCTCCAGGCGGAAAAGAGAGGTAATCCGGCGGATTCGTCCCGCAGCCTTACTCCGCGATCGAAAGGTCGGCGAACGAGAAAACTTCGGTCGAAACCTCGCCCAACGGACCGCTCTTGGCATTGACCCCCACCTGTACTTTGACGAAGTCGATGTACTTCAGCTCGACAGGCGTTCCGTCGGGCTGCATGGCATTGGCGATTCGGAATCCGTTGCTCTGTCCCTTTCCGTCCACCGCATCGCCGCCCGCAAGACAGTCGCTTCCGTAATTGTCGGCATAGCCCCAGTCGTAAGGGCGGTTGATCCAAAATCCCCTGTCATCGACCATATTCCGGGATTCGAGCAGCGTACCGCGCAACGTATAAGTATCGGCGGCCCAAGCCGGATAATAGAAATCCTGGTCGTGAAATTCTCCCTTATACTCGATCGTGCCGCTGTGACCTTCCGAATCGGTCCACTGTACGTCCATCCCCTTTCCGGCAGGTCGGTAATAAGTCACGGCATAACCGGAGACAGTCCCTTCCTTGCCCGTTTCGCTGCCCCGCAACTCATACCACTCGTCATCGGGCTCGCCGTTGCCGTTCACGTCCTGCATGACCCACACCACACCCGGCTCCGAGCTGGTGTCGAACGCATTCCCCTGAATGGAAAAATCGTAGCCGCTTTCCATTCGGGCGATACTGTGATCGAACCCGACGATCAGATAACCGCCGAATCCCCCGAGCGAAACATAACTCCGCGCCTCCAGCCTCCCGGCTGCATAAGCCACGGCATCTTCATGGGTACGCTCATTGCCCGTATATCCGGCTTCGGTTTTTTCACCGACCAACTGCCCGGGAGCAGGCAGAAATTCGTAAACCGCATGCTGGAAACGACTGCTCGCCGCACTCGCCGGGCGTCGGCGCTGCTCCTCGTCCGCAAAGGCGTGGACGACGATCTCGGCAGACAGCGTAGCAACCCCTCGGACGATGTTTCGCGTAAGACGCTCGGAAGCATCGCCGCCTTCGGTCACATCGACCCGAACGGTATAGTCGCCCGGCCCGTCGGGTGTAAACTTAAACACGGCACCCGTTTCGGCTACGACCGGTTCCCCATCGACCGACCAGGCGAACTGTGGATCGGCGACATAAGCCAGCGACGGCGCAAGATAGACCGCACGGCCGACGAACGTACTCCGATCGGTCGTCTTACAGTAATGAGAGAGCTTTTCGAAGCGGACCTCCGAAGGCATCTTCTCCACGACCTCCACGACAAATTCTTTGACGGAAGTTCCATCGTCGTTCGATGCCTCGATACGGATCGGGTAGCTTCCCACCGTCTCTTCCCGGAAGGTATAGCTCATCTGCGTAGAAACGACCTCGCCGGCACAGAGCCACCGGCAGCGGAAGTCCTCCTGGTCCGAATGCTGAATATCGGGAGCGAAGGTATATTCGACACCCGGCAGAACCTTGAGCCCCTCGGCAGGCAGTGCGAGCGAAATGACGGGCGGAGTAAGCTCCAGCACATCCACCCGCAGCTCCGCTTCGGCTTTTCCGGCAGCCGTTTCGACACGGAAAGTGATATACACTTCCCCCAGTTCGGTAAAGACGGCCGTATAGGTCGGTTCGGAACCTGCCAGCTTGCCATCGACGATCCATGAGTAGGTAGCTCCCTCGGCATACTCCACCGTCGGAGCGATGGTCAGCTCCCGGCCCGTCTTGACGGTATAAACCCCCGACTCGCTGTCGAGCGTAATGACGGGAGCATGATCCCGGTCGTCCAAAATCACTTCGTCCTTGTTGCAGGCGGTCGTCAACAGTGCAGCCAACGCCATCCAAAACAGGAAATGTCTTTTCGAAAAAATCCACATAGCACGTTACATATATTCGCGTTTACGGCACGCGGCAGAGCGGAAACCCGCCCTGCCGACGCACACAAAAACGATTTATCTTCAAAAACCGTCGCCTCCGCCCGGTGCAGTCCGTCACGGACTTTTCCGCAAGTCGGAAACGATCGCCGAAATCGGTCCGGAAACTCTCCGGAAAAACATTACAGCTCGATCGTTATGTCATCCAGAGCATAATAGGCCGGCATCGAGAAGCCATAACCGTTATCGGGGCCGCCCGTCATATTGAAACGCACCTTCGCCACCTTGCCCAGCGAAGAGAGGTCCCATTTGGTCCACTCCTTAATCAGCTTGTCCTTCGATGCGAAAGTCATCGTCACGGTGCCGGTCTCCTTACCTGCGGCATCGTAGCCCGTAGCATGAATCAGTACATCCTGGCCCTCCTCAAGCGCAGGTGCAAGGGCATTGCCCTTGGCTGCCACACTCAGGAAATAACAGGTCGAATTGATATAGCAGCTCTGGATCGTACGCGCCACACCGTCGGCGAAAGCGAAAATAGGACGGCTGTCGCCATAGTCGGGATGCGCCTCGTCGTAGTTACCGTAACCGATAAGGAAATTATCCGATCCGTCGTGGCCGCCGCCCGTAGTAGCATCCTCGTTCCGGGCATTGTACAGGTAAAGGTCAAGCTCGTAGGAGTTGAACTTCTCGATATCCTTGGAGTTGTAGGACGATACCATAAACGGGTATCCCCAACCTTCGGGACAGGGCGAAGTCAGCTGCGTGGTCTGATCGGTCCAGGTGTACGCCTTATCTTCGTAAACTACGGACATCGCCTTACCGCCGTTATAGTTCGCCACCACCAGCGGCGACCAGTCGTCGCCCTCGAAAGTGATCGTATAGGTCTGGGGTCCTTCGTCCGGCCCGTCGTCGTCCTTCGAACATCCGACGAAAGTTACCGCAGCCGCAGCCAGCAAAGCCAAAAATACTCTTTTTTTCATAATCTTTTATTATTTAATAAATTGTATGTTTCCTCCTGTACGAAAGATCGCCGCAAAGCATACGCTTCGGGGGCTCATGGCAACACCGGGTCCGGAAAAATCGACTGAATGGGGAAATCGAGCAAACAGAGCAACCGACATTCGTGATTCCATCCCGTGACCCGCAGGTGTAAAATCTTCGTGCAAAGGCAGGTCTTCTGACTCATCCCGTCCGTCGCGCCTTCCCGGCTTCATGGCCAGTGGCAAAAGAGAGCGATCGAACTATTCCCCGAAAGGAAACAGGACTTACAGCAGCGAGCACTGTTCCGGATTCGCACCGGATTCCCTATTACTCCGCACGCTTCGAAAAAACATACGGATACCTTTTGCGGGTGCAAATATACGAATAATATTTAATTCGAAAATTCAAAAAAACACGACGACCTCTTGACTTCGCCTTTTCGTCAGCGTATATTTGCAGACGCGCCCTTCCCGTTTCCCGAAACGGGCGCCCATCCTTTCTCTATTTTTTCGATTTCCGCCTGTCGCCGGACTCTTCCGGACGGCAATGACACTGTTTCATCCGACTAAAAAACACACGACATGCCCCGAGGACGCAACAAAGCCCTGATCGCCCGACGCGACGAAATGCTCTGCCACCGCTATCACTACTGGACCGAAACGCAGCGTCTGCGCTTCGACGACACCCTGAAAATCCTCTCCGAAGAGGAATTCTTTCTCTCCGAGGAGCGCATCCTGACCATCCTCCGCGCCAACGGCGACACGCTCCGCGAACTCGCCGGCCGGCCTACTCCGAAAATGCGAAGAGAGCGCTTCCCGACAAGGCGCCATACACCCTCTCCCCGGAAATGATCCGACGGATACGCCCGTCCCTGGCAATAAGGATATTCGGCCCGTTCATTCCTGCGATCCGGCAAAAAGAGGCATCCGCACATCTCCATTCGGAAAAAACAGCTATTTTTGCAGCCGGAACAATCCCGGAACGAAACAAAATGGACTGGTTTACGGATCTTTTTACCCAACATTCGGCCATTCAAGCCGTCGTCGTGCTCTCGCTGATCTCGGTGTTCGGCATGATGCTGGGCAAAGTGCGTTTTTTCGGAATTTCGCTCGGCGTGACGTTCGTTTTCTTCATCGGCATCGCAGCGGGCCATTTCGGACTCTCGGTCGATCCTTCGATGCTGGCTTTCGCCGAAAGTTTCGGGCTCGTACTCTTCGTCTATGCATTGGGATTGCAGGTCGGCCCCGGTTTCTTCAGTTCGCTCCGCTCGGGCGGCATCCGGCTGGTTTCGCTCGCCACGCTCATCGTCCTGACAGGTTCGGCACTGGCCGTAGGGCTCGGCTATGCGACCCGTGTTCCCATGAGCGACATGGCAGGCATCCTGTGCGGCGCCACGACCAACACCCCGGCGCTCGGTGCGGCACAACAGATGCTCTCGCAGATGCAGTTGGACAGCAACAACGCCACGCTGGGCTGTGCATTGACCTACCCGCTGGGTGTCGTAGGCGTGATTCTGGGCATCATCGCCGTACGCAAACTCTTCGCCCGGCCCTCGGACATTCCGCAACCGGACGCCGAACATAAAAAGAATATCTTCATCGTCGAATTCAAGATTTCCAACCCCGGCGTCGTCGGTAAAAGCATCCGCGACGTCGCGGCATACAGCCACCACCATTTCGTCATCTCCCGCCTTTGGCGTGCCGGGCAGGTTTCGATTCCGACTTCGGACTCGACCCTCGAATCGGGTGATCTGGTACTGGTAATCACCTCGCCGGACGACGTGCAGGCACTGGAACTCCTCTTCGGCGAGCGGGTACAGAAAGACTGGAATACGCACGACATCGACTGGAACGCATTGGACAGCCAGCTCATCTCCCGGTCGATCATCGTCACCCGCCCCGAAATCAACGGCCGCAAACTCAGCTCGCTGCGTCTGCGAAACCTGTACGGCATCAACATCAGCCGGGTGCATCGTTCGGGCGTACAACTGCTCGCCACGCCCGATCTCACGCTGCAACTGGGCGACAGCCTGACGGTAGTGGGTGAAGCGCAGGCGATCGAAGGCGTCGAAAAAATCCTCGGCAATGCCGTCAAACAGCTCGACGAACCCAACCTGATTCCGGTTTTCATCGGTTTGCTCCTGGGCCTGCTGCTGGGAAGCATCCCTTTCGCGGTACCGGGTATCAGTCTCCCTGTCAAACTGGGACTCGCAGGCGGCCCGATCATCCTCGGCATCCTGATCGGGACCTTCGGCCCCCGCATCCACATCGTCACCTACACCACGTTGAGCGCCAACCTGATGCTCCGGGCATTGGGACTGTCGCTCTATCTGGCCTGCCTGGGGCTCGAAGCGGGCGCCCATTTCGTCGAAACGATCATGCGCCCCGAAGGAATGCTCTGGATCGGACTGGGATTCCTCCTCACGTTCGTCCCCATCGTTATCGTAGCCGCCCTGTCGCTGCGGTTCTTCAAACTCGATTTCGGACAGGTAGCCGGCATCATGTGCGGCAGCATGGCCAACCCGATGGCGCTGAACTATGCCAACGACTCGATCCCCGGCGATCATCCGGCCGTGGCGTACGCGACGGTCTATCCCGTATGCATGTTCCTGCGGGTCATCATCATTCAGATTCTGATCATGTGCTTTATTTAGCGGTCGCCGGACGGCAGACCGCCCTGCGTTCCGAAGAGGCGCAGCGAACGGAACCGGGGACTCAACGCCCGACATCCGGCAACTCCGCCACGCGGCGGATCTCGCCTTCGAAATTGGGGGTAAAGATCCCGCCGCCCACTCCTTCGGCGATCTCGCGCAGTGTCCAGAAGCGACCTCCGTCCAACTCGCCGCTCGGTACGACAGGCCCATCGTACACCGTCTTATAGACATAGACCAACTCCCGTTCGCGTTCCGACTCGAACAGGTAGGTCAGCACGTGCTGCGGTTCGAAATCCGTCACGCCGACCTCCTCGCGCACCTCGCGCCGCAGAGCAGCGAGAGGCTCTTCCCCCCAATCCACATGGCCGCCTACGGCCGTATCCCACCGTCCGGGCTGGATATCCTTCCACGCCGGACGTTTTTGCAGGTAAAGCTCCCCGCAGGAGTTGAACAGATGAAGGTGCACCACCGGATGCAACAGCATCGACCCGCCGTGGCACTCGCCCCGCGTGGCCCGGCCGACGACACGTCCGGCGGCATCGACCACCGGAAACAGCTCTTCCCGATTATCCGCGCATTTCATCTTCCGACAATATTCTATGAGTTTTATTCCGACCGTAAAGACTGCAATAGACAGAGAACATGACGAAGCCCAGCAGGGCCATCGCCGCACCGGGCAGGGCGGCATATTGAGGCCCCAGGCCGAAACTGATCGGCAGACCGCCGAAGTAGGCGCCCAAAGCGTTGCCGAGGTTGAACGCGATCTGGATCGACGCGGCGCCGAGCATCTCCCCGCCCGGCGCATTCTCCAGAATAAGCAGTTGCTGGGGCGATGAAACCCCGAAGAGCGAAGCCGTCGTCAGGAACATCAGCGGAATCACGAGCCAGTCGATCCGAGCCGCGAAGAAGATCCCTACGAGCAACAGACAGATCATCCCCTGAATAAAGCGGGCGACCCGTTCGGGAGAGAAGCGGTCCGACAAATGCCCGCCCGCGAGATTACCCACCAGCATTCCCAGCCCCGCGACCATCATCACGGCTGTCATCGCCTGCCCGGAGATGCCCGCCACACGCGTCATGGTCGGAGTCACGTAGCTGTACCAGCAGAAAACTCCTCCATTGGCCAGCAGCGTAGCCAGCAGGATTAGCCAAGGAGCCCGCGAACCGAGGAACCGGAATTGCCCCTTCAATCCCGTATCGGGCAACGCCGGCAGGGCAGGCACCCAGCGGGCGATCAGCAGCAGAGCCATAATTCCCCACAGCCCGACCATCCCGAAAGCCAGCCGCCACGAAAGATAGCTGCCCAAATAGGTACCCAACGGCACACAGAACAGGTTGGCGACAGTCATCCCGAGGATCATGATCGACACGGCCTGGGTTTTATGTCCCGGATCGGCCACCCGCTCCGCAACGATCGAACCCACGCCGAAAAAAGCCCCGTGAGGCAGGCCCGACACGAACCGCATCGCCAAGAGCACCCAAAAGTCGGGTGCCAGCGAAGCGCAGACGTTACCCAGAACAATAAGACCGGCAAGAGCGAGCAGAATCCCCTTCAACGCCCGTTTACGTGCAATAAGCACCGTCGCGGGAGCCCCGACGCAAACCCCGACGGCATAGGCCGAAATCAGATCCCCGGCCCGGGGGATGGAAACGCCCAAATCCCTCGCCACATCGGGCAGAATCCCCATCATGACGAACTCGGCCATGCCGAGAGCCAACGTGCCGAAAGCCAGGGCGATCAAACTCTTTTTCATAACTCGACTCTTTTTACCGACGGCTCCGCACTCCGGGATACGGAACCTCTTTCGCATCCTTCGGACCGCTCCGCAGCTCGACAATACGGCGCGTCCGAAGCACGGTCTTTTGATTCGGAAAACAAAAATAGCGCATATCTTCCCCTCTTCCGCCTAAAACGAAAGAATTTCTCACCGACCCGACAAACCGGCCCTCCCGGATTCTCCCTGACGGGATGAATCCGGGAGGGCCGATTATATCCTATCCGAAAGCCCAAAGAAAGCCGTATGACTGAGATCAATACCCCAGCCAGTGAAGCCACTCGAGCGCTTCGGGCGTCAACTTGTCATCGCGGTCCACCCAGGTTCCGGACTCGATGAGCAGCTTTTTATACTCCTCGATACGGCGCGTGATCGGAAAATCGGGTCGCGGCAGCGCACTCTTCTCCGCACGCTCCGAAGGGCGAATCGTCCGGTCGAAAACCTCCCGAAGCGCCGGGCGCCGGTGTCCCTCCCACTTGAAATCTTCGAGAAAAAGAGCCTGCGTCTCCGGAATCTTATCCATCGGGAAAATCGAATAGACCGGCTGATTGCGGTAGGTAATGCCTTCGACCGTATTGTTGTCGATATAGTAGGTAGCCGCACCGCTTTGGATGGACATCAACCCCACCGGTTCGGGCGAATCGTCCTCCTGCATATAATAGATGGTCTGCACGTTACCGTCCACGTCGTTGCGATAGATCTTGTTATTGCGGAAATAGGCAGTAATCAGCTTGCCCGTCACCTGGTTGTAAGTCATCGTGTCGATCTCGCTCGACATAACCGGACGGCCGACGAATTCCGCTTTCTGGAGTTTGGAGTTTTCGGTATAGATCTTCATCACGTCCGAAGTGATCTGGTTGTCCTGATTCCAAAGCACGGGATCGATATAGAGCAGGATCATCGAGTCCGTGGAAACGGCCACCAGGGAATCGCAGACCGCCTGGAAGTCGTTGCGGAAGATCTTTACCCGGCGATACCCCTTGACCAACCGGTAGAGGGAATCTCCAGCAGGTGCAGCGATCGAATCCCCCCGCAAAGAGTCCGCTGCCGCAACCCCGGCCTTGAGCGAATCGAGCTGCATGGAATCGCGTCCCAGCGAATCCGCAGCAAGAGAGTCCCGGAACAAAGAATCCAACGCGGCAAAAGCCCTGGCCTCCCGCAGGGAGTCGGCGACCAGCGAATCGAGAGCCGACGCCGGAAGCTTGCCTTTCAGGATCGCCTTCCCGGTTTTGGCACGCCGCTTGGCCCAGATTTTCTCCATACGTTCGGCGCGGCGCTCCAGGTTCTTTCTGCGCAATGCCTCCTCCTTCTGTTTCGCAGCGTCGAGCTTGGCAGTAGCCCGAGCCTGACGTGCTTTGGCGATCTGCGCCAGCTTCTCCTTGCGGGCCGCTGCCGCCTGCGCCTTTTTCACGGACGCTATGCTGTCGGCCTGTGCCCGCAATTGAGCTTTCAAGCTGTCGGCCTGGGCTTTCCGCTCCCGCTTGGAAAGAATATGCACGGAAGAATCCGCAGGAAGCGATTTTGGACCGGCCTGCGCAAGGCTGTCGGAAAAAAGCGTATCCACCGCAGAAACGGCGGCCACGGAATCGGCAGGGGTCATTCCGCCCCCCACCCGATCAAGGCTGTCGGAAAGAAGCGTATCTATTGCTGGGGCGGCATCCAGAGAATCGCCCCCCGTTCCTCCTTTTTCAGCCGGAACAGCCGCTATGGGTTCTGCAGCGGAACCAGAACCGGCATCCGCAGTTTCGGACGAGGTTTCGACGGCTCCGGCCGCAGCCTGCGGAGCAGCGGCATCCGCCTGCGATCCATCCTGCGAGGCTTTTGGATCCGCAGCACTCGGTTTCGCAGCCAGTGAATCCACAGACGATCCCCCCTTAGAGCCGGCCAGAGAATCTGCCGCCTTTGCCTTCACCTTCGCCAACGAATCGGCACGTGCCTGCTCGCTCTTCGAGATCGTATAAAGAAACATCGAATCGGCACACATATAGAGCGAATCGCTCTGACTCGTATCGTAGCTGACCACCGAAGGTCGCTGCGTGAGCAGAGCATTGCCCGGCTCCTTCCAATATTCGCCGTAATCGCCGAAAGCGAGCACTTTGTGCTCGGCGTCGTCGATCTGGATATTCCGGAACAAAAGAGCATGCCCGGACTCCCGGTAATAGTCGAGGCTGTCGCTCCACAGCTCCTGCTTTTCGGTCATCACATACCCGTTGCGAGTCAGCACGTAAAGCTCGCGCGGCTTTTCGTAACGTCCCCGGTCGGCATAAATGTAATCGCCGCCTTCGTTCCAGATGTTGGTTCGCTCGAAGAAATGAGCCTGGTCGGTATCCGTATCGTACACCACCGAATCGCCCTTGAGTTCGTACTTGTCGTTGCGCATCTCGACACGATCCACACAGATAATCTGGTGCGTATCGGCATAATAGTAGCCCCGGTCGGATTCGAGGTGATTCTCGCGGTTGGTCAGCATACCGCCTCCGCTGAAAGTACCAATATTGTCCAGCGTATTGAACCGGAAATCATAAGTATAGAGCGTCGCATCCCCATCGACGACCTTCACCAGCGGAGCATAGACCCGCGCCTCGTTGATCTCACCGTTGTAGTCGGCCCGGTCGCCGTAAATGTATGTCTCTTTTTTATTGATCAGTACGTTGCCGAAGCACTCGATGCGCTTGTCGTTGTAGCGGATCGCGCTGTCGCAGGTAATGACCGCCCCGTTGTGCTGGGCCGCGAAATGCCCTACGAGCACTGTCGCGGTCGTATCGCCGTAAGGAATGGGATATCCCCGGTCGGCGACGAAATCGACCACCTTGTTCGACTCGGGGTCCTGGGCCGGAGCACCCGGAGCCGACGGGGTCTGAACACCCGCAACGGGAACGGCCAGCGGCCTGTTCCCCGCGAGGATCACACCTCCGGCGACACCTGCGACCAGCAGTGCGCACACTATTTTTCGCAATCCCTTCGGCATCGGACGATCTCTATTTTACCCAGTTCTTATTTTCGAACTCTCCGTCCCGAAATTCGGGATCGATATAAATGTACATGCCCTCGATCTTCTTGTCGAGCCACTCCTTGAACACTTTCTCGCGTTTGGCGTTCAGCGCCAGCTGTTCGACGCGAATATAGTCCTCGTCGAGCGAAACCTTGTGCGGAGGGATCACCTTCACGAGCTTGACGATCTTGCTGAGCTGGTTGCCCATCCAGTCTTCGGTCTGATAGGCGTCGGAAATTTCGCCCTCCTTAAGATTGCGCAGGGCATTGTAGTCGTCGAGGCTCTTGCCACCGGCCCGGCCGAAATCTTCTTTCATGAAGCGTGTTTCGGTATAACTTGCTTCCCACCTTTGAGTAAGTTCCAGCAAATCGTGGTTGGTCACCACGCCGCCGTTCATCTTCGAATTATCGTCGTCGGAAAACTTCCGGGCCGCCTCCTCGAAAGTAATCGAATCCTTACGGATCAGGTTTGCGATACTGTCCAGCATACGGGCCGGAGCCGCCAGCTCCTCGAGCGTATAGGAGGGTCGCAACACGATATGACGCGCATGGTACATACGCCCCTTCTGGTCGATCAACTGAATCAGGTGATAACCGTATTGCGTTTCGACGACCTCGGAAACCTGTCCCGGCTTCAGATCGGCCAATGCGTCCGCAAACTGCCGCACGAACCCGTCCAAAGGCTGGGGGTCCAGTTCGCCGCCACTGATGGCCGAACCGTCCATCGAATACATGCGGGCCATGATGTCGAAACGGGTCTGCCCCTTGATGATGCGCTCGCGCATATCCAGCAACCGCTCCTTGGTGCGCTGCTTGGCCTCCTTGATCGACGCCGGGAAACGGGTGATCTGGGCATAAACGTACTGTTCGGGGATAGTCGGCAGACTGTCCGGATCGGTCTTCTTGTAGTAACGCTCCACCTCGCCGGGAATCACCTTGATTTTCCCTACTACGGAACTCTGCATAGCCTGGGCGTATGCCTGCTCCTCGTAACGCTGACGCAGCATTTCGCGCACGTTGAAGATCGGCATATGCTGTTTGGTTTCGAGCGCGGCGATAGAACCCGCATCGTCGATGAGCGCCTGCAAATGGGCTTCCACCCGCTGTGCGATGCCCGAATAGCTGACATCCACCGAATCGATGAGCGCCTGATTGAACAGCAGCTTCTGCATCAGCAGTTGTTCGAGCGCTTCGTCGTGGGGATCGCGGTCCGAAGTGTAACCCTGCTGGCGGCGCTGTTCCACCAGCTCGCCCGCATATTCGTCCACCTCCGACCAGAGGATCGACGATCCGCCGACGACGGCCACCACGCGGTCCAGCATCACCTGCCGCTTCTGGGCGGCCCCTGCAAAAATCGCCAGCACCAACGCTGCGCAAAACAGAATCTTCTTGCTCATCAGTTCTCTATTTTTTCTTCTTCATGGATCTTCACTCTCCCCTCCTCGACCGCTTTTCGGTAAACCTCCTCGTCGTAGGCCCGAATGATCTCGTTCTGCCGCTGGTTGTAGAGGATGCGGCGCACGATCGCCTCGCTGCGCTCCAGCGGTTCGGGATCGCCCGGACGAAGCACGTCGCTTATTTCGAAATAGTAGCGCGAATGACCGTCGCTCATCTCCTGTACGGCCCGCGAGGAGAGCAGGGCGTCGTAACTCTGGTTGCGCAATGTGGGCAGATAGCCCAGAAACTCGGAGAAGGTCACCCACGAAGAGGAGAAATCGTTCAGTACGAAATTGTTCTTGGTACAGATGTCGGCGAACTCTTGCTGCCGGGATGAGCCGGGCTGCGTCATCAACTTGCGCAGCTTCGGCGCCTGCCGGTTGTTGGCGTCGAAGCGAACGATCCGCCCCTTGACCAGGGTTTGATTGACCTTGAAATCCGACGCGTGTTCACGGTGATAGGCAGCAATCTGATCGGCGGTAACGAGCGTATCGATGCGCTCCTCGATCAGATGCTGGTCGAACTTACGGATCAACAACGCCTGGCGGTACTCCTCGACCAGCGAATCGATGTCCTGCTCGGCATCGGAGAAAAGTTCTTCGGCCTCGTGCAATTTAAGCTGTTTGTGCACCCACTTTTCGACATAACGGTTTACGAAAGCCACGCTGTCCTCGCCGACCACTCCCTTCGGAATCGCAGCCTTAACCTCTCGCGCGTACAATTTTCTACCGACAGCCTCGGCCAACACGACCCGACCTCCGCCCCAATAGCGGGGCACTTCCTGGCACCCTACCGCAAGTACGAGCAGCAGAACAGCTCCTATTTTGGCACAAAAACTCATAACTACAAGGGACAAAGATAATGAAAGCCGAGAGCCTAACCAAATTTATTTGAGTTAAGCCGAGGCGCATCCTATCGTCTAAAAAAGATACTTTTTACCCGAACCTAACGTACCGTGCATCCCGAATATTACATTACGCCCTAATTTATCGTATCGAAAAAACCGGATGCTCCGGTGCAGATAATCCGGGGAAAACCGGCACAGACAATACTTCTGCATGATACCCGCCGACGATCCCGCTCCTGCGGTACGCCGCAAAATAGCCCCCGACCGTCACAACAGGTTACCGGATCGTATTTTTATCCAACTTTTTCACCCGGGCCAGCAAACGGTAGATCATATAGCCCGATGCGGCGAAAAGCACGAGCGCAACGACGTAAACGATCGTATAAAGTGTATCGCTGCCGATAACCGAACGTATCGTGGCCCCGTCCAGTCCGACCATAATCAACAGGAAAGCCGCGCCGTTGTTCATGGCATGGAGCAGAACGACCGAAAAGATCGAATTGGTCTCGATGTAGATGAAACCCAGGATCAGGCCCATCACGAAAGCATTGACCGCCAGCGCCGGATGTCCGTGCAACACGGCGAAGAACGCCGACGAGAGGAACAAAGCCGCTACGACGCCGTACTTGGCCCGCACCGACTCGAGAATGATGCCCCGACAGAGGAACTCCTCCAACAGAGGAGCCATAACCACCAGCGTAATGATCGCCCAGAAGCCCCGGCCGTAAACTGCGGACGAAGGCATCGGAAGCAGCTCCACCACCGGTTCGATGACGATACCGGCAGCCAGCATCATCACCAGTCCCCAAAGCAGCAGAACCGGATTGAGGCCCCGCGCCGAAAAGCGCAGCGTCTTGCGCGTTCCGTGCCGCAAGCGGCGATAGAACAGCGTGAAAAGAATCATCAGTCCCATCGTCACCAGGTAGGTGAAAGCCGTAAAACGCGCCAGAGCGTCCTGTTGTTCGGGCGTCGGAGCGACGTTGCCGCGCAACAAGTCCCAGTCCGGAAAATCGAACCCGGCGAGACGGGCGGCAAGCAGTCCGACGAATTGCAGCAAATACCAGATTCCTACCAGAGCCAACAGGTCGATAAGGGTCGGAAATCGATATTTATGAGCCGGTTGCGGCGTTTGTCCCCGATCGGATGTTCCGGGAGTATCCCCAACAGGAGCTTGCGGACGGACATCGGACGGAGTCGTGGAATCGGTATGTACCATAGCTTCTATGTTTTATCTTCGGTATAAAGACCTGTTTTACGCTTCGAAGATAGGCATTTTTCGGGTATCGTTATGGTTTTTCCCGATAAAATTCGTATTTTTGGCCGATTATAACCCGTTAAAATCAGCAAACATGGCAAAGGTCATCGCATTGGCCAATCAGAAAGGCGGCGTGGGCAAGACGACCACGGCCATCAACCTCTCGGCGTCGCTCGCGCTGCTGGGCAAGAAAGTTCTCCTGCTGGACGCCGATCCGCAGGCCAACGCCACGTCGGGACTGGGCTTCGATATCAACCTGGAGGGCATTTACGAGTGCATCACCGGAGCGAAGACGGCGGCCGACGTAATCCTCCAAAGCCCGGACGTAAAGAACCTCTGGCTGCTCCCCTCGTCGATCGACCTGGTGGCCGCCGACACCGAGCTACCGAAGATGGAGAACGGACACCACGTGATCCGCCGCATCGTGGAGAGCGTGCGCGACCGTTACGACTATATCCTGATCGACTGCTCCCCCTCGCTGGGCTATACGACGGTGAATATCCTTACGGCCGCAGACACGGTGCTGATTCCCGTACAGTGCGAATACCTCGCGCTCGAAGGGCTCTCGAAGCTGCTCAACACCATCCGCATCGTCAAGAACGGACTGAACCCGGCGCTCGAAATCGAAGGCTTCGTGCTGACGATGTACATGCGCAACCGCCTCAACAACCAGGTGGTGAACGAAGTTCGCAACCACTTCGGAGAGCTGGCCTTCGACACAATAATTCAACGCAATATCCGTTTAGGAGAAGCCCCCTCGCACGGAAAACCCGTCATCTTGTACGATGCTTCCGCCGTCGGGTCGGCTAATTACCTCACGTTGGCCAAGGAGCTCCTGAAACGCAACCGCAAAAGCAATCAAAAAGCAAAATAGCATTATGAAACAGAAGGGATTAGGACGCGGTCTGGACGCCATTTTCGGGAGCGAACACCTGGATGCCAGGCTCAAACCGATGACCGAAATGGCGGAGATCTCCGTTTCGGCGATCTTCCCCAACCCCACGCAGCCGCGCACGGAGTTCGATGAAGAGGCGCTCGAAGAGCTGGCCGACTCGATCCGCACGCTGGGCGTAATCCAACCCATCACGGTCAAACGCACCGACGACGGACGCTACCTGATTATCAGTGGCGAACGCCGCTGGCGGGCCGCCCGCAAAGCCGGACTGGAGTCCCTGCCCGCCTATATCCGCGAAGTGGACGACGAGAACCTGCATGCTATGGCCCTGGTGGAGAACATCCAGCGCGAAGACCTCAACGCCATCGAAATCGCCCTGGGAATGCAGCGGCTGATCGACGAATGCAACCTCACGCAAGAGGCGCTCTCGGAAAAGGTCGGCAAAAAACGCTCGACGGTGTCGAACTACATGCGCCTTTTGAAACTGCCCAACGAAGTACAACTCGCCCTCAAGGAGGGGCTTATCTCGATGGGACACGCCAAAGCGATCGCCGGAGCTCCCGAAGAGTTGCAACTGCGCCTGCTCAAAAAGTGCATCCGCAAGGGACTCTCCGTGCGCCAGATCGAGGAACTGGTCCGCGCACTGACCGACCCTGCGGCAAAACCCGCAGCTCCGGCCGAAGACGAGGAGTATCCCGAATCGTATGCGCGGCTGGTGGAGCAGCTCGAAAAATTCTTCTCGCAGGAGATCAGCATCAAACGCTCGAAAAACGGCGGCGGTCGCATCGTGATCGACTTCTCGGACGACCGGGACATCGACCGCTTCATCGAAAAATTCGAGAAAAGAGGCGCTTCCGCCGAAATCCGCAACAATAAATAGATGAAACACACCCGGGGATATATCCGTCTGTTGGTGCTTTTCGCCTTTCTCGCATTGTGCGGAGCAGGCGAAGCATCGGCCCAAGTTCCGTTGGACCGTTACCGTAGCGCGAAAACTTTCGTGCGCAGCGGTCTGATGCCCAAACCGGACAGCCTGGCCAAAAACCATCTTACGGACTCTCTGCTACTGATGCGGGTGGACTCTCTGCTTCAGGACAGTACCCTGCGCGATTCGCTGCTGCGTTCGGGCATCGATTCGCTGCGGCTCCGGGATTCGCTGGCTGCGAGACTGCACCCGCAATTCGTCCCCGACTCGGCCCTGCTTCTGAAAACCGACTCCCTGCCCGCAGCACTCGGAGCGCCCGACTCGCTCGCAGGCCGAAAAGACCTCCGCCCCCGGCGCGATACCATCTCGCTGTCGGGCGTAAGTTGGATCTCGCTGGTAGCGCCCGGTTTCGGACAGATCTACAACAAGCAATATTGGAAGCTGCCGATCCTCTACGGAACGGTAGGTGCGGGACTGACCCTCCTCTTCCACGAAAACAACACCTACAAACCTCTCAAACGACAATACAACGCCCTGCTGGAAAACGGTACGGCCCGCACGGAGGAGTTGGACGACGTACAGTCCCGTATGATCCGCAGCAATACGCGCAGGCAGATCTATCTCGGGCTTACGGTCGCCTCCTACCTTTACTTCCTGGGCGATGCGGCGGTCAACTACCGCTACGACGCCTCCCCCGTAAAGAAAGCCACGACACTGGCCACGATCTTCCCCGGTGCCGGACAAGTCTATAACAAAAGTTACTGGAAACTGCCTTTCGTCGTAGGCGGACTGGCAACCACGATCTATACCATCGACTGGAACAATCGCGGCTACAAGCGTTTCAAGAAAGCCTACTCCGATCGTAGCGCCTACGACAAAGCCCTGGAAGAGCACCAGAAAGACCCGGAGCACCATCCCGACCCGCCTGTAGCCAAGGGCGAATTCGGTACTAAGTACTCAGCGGAATTTCTCAAAAACCTCAAGGACAATTACCGCCGCAACCGCGACTTGTGCATCATCATCACTGCCGGACTTTACGTGCTGCAAATCATCGACGCCCATGTGGACGCTCATCTGAAAAGTTACGACATTTCGGACGATTTAAGCGTAGAGTTCACGCCGGCGGTGAATTACGTCTATTCCCCGACCGTCGGCGGACACCGCCCGACTTTCGGATTCAACTTCAACCTGAATTTCTGATTCCATCATGAGAAAGATCCTCGCCTGCACCCTCTTTCTTTCGATCCTCCTCGGCTGCGCGACCGCAACCGCCCAGAGCCGCAAAGAGCGCCGTGCCAAGAGAAAAGCCAAGACCGAAAAGCAGGCTTCGAAATCGACCCATACTCCCGTTTCGGTCAAACCGGAGAAAACAGTGACAGAAAAAACGACCGTACAGCAAACGGAGCCTTACTGTCCGGAACTGAATCGCAATCTCACCCCGGCCCAGATCGACTCGCTCGTGGCTCTCTGGCGGGAAAAGCAGACTCTGCAATCCTACGATACGTTTTTCAACGACTACATCGACATCGACAGCCTCGCTTCCTCGAGTGACACGACCCCCGATTCAGTCTATGCCAACCGCCTGCGGGCACTCGTATCACCGGTGCAACTCCCCTTCAATCCGATCGTCAAAAACTACATCCGCCGTTACGTCGATACCCGTTACGGGACAATCAACCGGGTGTTGAGCCTCTCACGCTACTATTTCCCGCTGATCGAGGAAGAGCTCATCAAGGCCGACCTGCCCGTCGAGCTGCGTGCCCTGCCGATCATCGAATCGGCTCTCTCGACCACGGCCACCTCTCCGATGGGTGCTGTCGGACTGTGGCAATTCATGCCCGCGACAGGCAAAAGTTACGGACTGGAGATCAATTCGTTCGTCGATGAACGTCGGGACCCGGTGCAAGCGACCCGCGCCGCCTGCCGTTATCTGAAGGACCTTTACAGCATCTACCACGACTGGACACTCGCCATCGCCGCCTACAACTGCGGCCCGGGCAACGTAAACAAAGCCCTGGCCCGCGCCGGCGGAGGGACGACCTTCTGGGACATCTACGAATACCTGCCCCGCGAAACTCGCGGGTATGTACCGGCCTTCGTCGGAGCCTCCTATGCCTATGCCTACCACCAGCAGCACGGTATCCAGAGCGAAAACCCGCCCATGCCGCTGGCGACCGATACGATCCGCGTCACCCGCCTGCTCCACCTGGGACAAGTAGCCTCGACACTCGACATTCCCATCGAAACTTTGCGGACACTCAATCCGCAATACAAAATGGACATCATCCCGGCTACGATCAAAAGCTACACGCTGGTACTCCCCCAGCACTACCTCTGCCAGTACATCGCCAGCGAAGAGGAGATTCACCGGAAGGACTCCACCTATCTGAAAGAGTACATCAATCCGGCCAACATCGAAAAGAAGAAACTCGCGGACACCACCCCCGCATACACCACCTACACGGTCAAGCGAGGCGATACGCTGGGTGCGATCGCCCGCCGTTACAGAACCACTACGGCACAAATCATGAAGCTGAACAAGCTGAAAAACGCCAACAAGCTGCGGGAAGGCCAACGGCTCAGGATCCCGATCCGCCGATAATCTTCGTCCGATGAACACATCGACCGATACCATCGTCGCTCCCGCCACCGCTTCGGGCGGAGCCATCGCCGTCATCCGATTGAGCGGTCCCGAAGCCATCGCCTGCTGCGACCGCATCTTTCGGGGGCGCAAACCGCTGGCCGAAGCCGCCGGGCACACCCTGCACTACGGCGAAGTCATAGACGGGGACAGAACGATCGACGACGTAGTCGCGGCCATCTATCGTGCACCGCACTCCTACACGGGCGAAGATGCCGTCGAGCTATCGTGTCACGGATCGCCCTACATCGTCTCCGAAATCATCGCACTCCTGCTTCGCTCCGGCGCTCGTATGGCGCAACCGGGCGAATTTACCATTCGGGCCTTCCTCGCAGGCCGGATGGACCTCGCGCAGGCCGAAGCCGTCGCCGATCTGATCGCCTCCGATTCCCGGGCTTCGCACGCCATGGCCTCGACCCAGATGCGGGGCGGATATTCGGCGGCACTGGGTGCGTTGCGCGACGAACTGCTGCAACTGGCCTCGCTCCTCGAACTCGAACTCGACTTTTCGGAAGAAGACGTTCAATTCGCCGACCGTGCACGCCTGCGGGAGATGATGCACCGCATCGAAAGCGAAATCACCCGCCTGACGGACTCGTTCAGACTCGGCAACACCATCAAAAAAGGGGTGGCTGTCGCTATTGTCGGAGAACCCAACGTCGGCAAAAGCACCCTTCTGAACCGTCTGCTGGGCGAAGAGCGGGCCCTGGTATCCGACATCGCAGGCACCACACGCGACACGATCGAAGAGACGCTCAATATTGACGGCGTTCTGTTCCGCTTCATCGACACCGCCGGGCTGCACGATACCGCCGACCGCCTGGAACAGATGGGCATCGACCGCACGCAGGAGATGATCCGCCGCGCACAAATCGTACTTCAGGTCGTCGATGCGACCTGCCCGATACCTCCCGCCATACAGATTACGTCCGAACAGACTCGCTTGCTCATCGTCAATAAATGCGACAGCCCGGATGCACGTATCACCGAATCGAAGGTATCCTCCGGCTGCGGGATCGAATATAGAGTATCGTCGGCAAACCCCGACACTCTTTTCATCTCGGCAAAAACCGGCGAAGGAATCGAACGGCTCCTTGCCAGACTCCGCGCGACTTTCGACACCGGAAGCATCTACGACGGCGATCCCGTCATCTCGAACAGCCGCCATCTGGAGGCCCTGCGCCAAGCCCTCGACGCCCTGCACCGAGCCCTCACGGCCCTCGATGACGATCGTTCGGCCGACCTCTTAAGCGAAGACATCCGCCAGGTCATCCACCACCTGGGCACCATCACAGGCGAAATCACCAACGACGATATTCTCAGCCAAATATTCTCGAAATTCTGCATCGGAAAATGATGGCTTGTAAGCAGCCATAAACAACCATAGCCAATTAGAAGAAAGTCGCTGATAGCCAGCGGCTTTTCTTTTTATGTGGTTTTCAGCCAATTCTGACTGGTTGCGGATTTCCAGCATCATTTTGTACCATAATTCTACCGCCGAACAAATAAGCGGACACTTCGCACTCATCATAGCGACATCTTAGGCACGATGTGAGACGCTATGAGAATGTGTAAAACCGCTATAGAAGACACAGTGTGAGACGCTGTGAGAAATTGTGAGACACATTGAGACAGAATAGGCGAAATTAAAGGCGACTAATATATGGAAATCCAGAGAAAATGCCAGTGGTGCGGCAAACCATTTATAGCACACACGATGGTAACACGCTATTGCAGCAAATCGTGCAATGAAAAAGCGTACAAAGAGAAGAAGCGGAAGCAGAGGTTACAGGAATACGAGGAACGGCAAAATGAGCAGCCTATGCAGGAAGTCGGTATCGTGGGGAGCAAGTTGTACCTCTCCCCTGCCGAAACCGCAACCCTTTTAGGTATCAGCCGTGCGACCATCTACCGTCACATGGCTGTCGGAATCATCCGGGCCTTACAACTTCGTGGACGTACCATCATCCGCAAGTCGGACATTGAAAAGATGTTCGACAACACACCCGACTACAAGAAGCGCAGCTATGGACGGAAGCAGACTGCACTCTATTACACCACGAATGAGGTATTGGAGAAATACCAAATCCAGAAGAAAACCCTCTACCGCAGATGCAAGCTGTATAACATTCCGAAGATTGAGGAGGGCAATCGGGTATTTTACAACCGCAGTCTTATAGATAAGTATTTTGCAGACCTTGCAGAGGAAATCAATCCAGCGAGTTACTATACTCCGGAGCAGGTTATGGACAAATACGGTATGAGCCGTAATGCAGTTGTCACCTTTGCCATGCGGCACAATATCCCCCGAATCAACCGCCATCACGAGGTGTATTATTCCCGTGCCCATATAGACGCGATTAAGGAAAAGCAGGAGAAGCTGAATCCCGACTATTATACCTACGATGAAATCACCAAGAAATACGGACTTACCAAGATTAATATCAGCTACTATGTCAACAAGTACGACATCAAGCGATTCAAGCAAGGTAGCCGGACAATGGTGCTGCGTTCGGAGTTTGACAAAGTCTATATTGAGCATCGTGATGGAACATATACACCCAAGAAACGGGAAAAGAAAAGCGACCGGCCGAAAGAGACTTTTGTAATCCCCGAAGGCTATTACTCATCCGAGCAAATTGCAACGACCTATCAGATGAACAGGAAAACCATTTGCAAGCTGTGCCGTGAAAACGACATTCCTAAAATCAGTCATGGTGGGTTCAACTATTACGAACAACTGTCAGTTGACCGATTCTTCGCCAAATACAAAGCGGCTGACAATATCAAGGAATGGATTGGTGCGGAGCAAATGGAAGAAATCTACGGCATGAGCAAAGATGCCCGATGTTCGTTTGTGCATCGCCATAAAATCCCCTCCCGTGTCGTTTATGGCAAAGTCCAATATTCCAAAGGCCATATCGACATCATCAAAAACGGTGGCTTTGACCAACGGGAAAAGTATTACAGCGTAACCGAAGCGATGGAAAAATACGGCATTCGCAGGGATGATGTCTACAATTATGCGAGATACAACAGCATACGGAAGATGCACCACGGCAAGTCGATGTTCCTGCTGAAAGAGGATTTTGACAAGGTTATGGCTGAAAAATCCGGCATCTGAGAATTATTCCGCACAGACAAGAATCATTTTCAGCAATGGCAGTCATCAGCATTGTTTCATTGTATTGGTTTGCAACAGATTATTCACCAAATATAATATTTATCATTATGCACGAATGTAAAACTGTAACATTGAGGACAAGACCTCTAAAGAAAAACATGTTGTCGTTCTATCTGGATTATTATCCCGGTTATCGCGACAAAGAGAGTATGAAGGTAATCCGTCATGAATCTTTGGGCATCTACATCTATGCCAATCCAAAGAACCAACGGGAACAGAACTTCAATGCCGTCATGTCGGAGAAGGCGGAAGCCATCCGATGCCGACGTTTTGAATCCATCGTCAATGAACGGTATGATTTCTTTGACAAGAGCAAGATGAAAGGAGATTTCCTTGCCTATTATAAAAAGACACTCCGCAAACACGACCAGAAATGGGAGTTTGTCTATCTGCATTTCTGCAATTTCGTGGGTGGTAAATGCTCATTCGAGGAGATTGATGTGGACTTATGCAACAAGTTCAGGGAGTATCTGCTCAATGCGAAGCAACTGAGACGTCCGAAGCATCCCATATCACGCAATTCAGCCGTGGGCTATTGGTCCACATTCAGAGGATTCCTCAAAATACTCTATCGCAATAAACTGATTCATTCCAATGTAAACGATTTCTTGGAGAAAATAGAACCGGAAGATGTGGTCAAAGACTATCTCAGCGTAGAAGAACTGTACAGATTGGCAGAAACGCCCTGCAAGATACCGGTTCTGAAAACCGCCTCGTTGTTCTCTTGCCTGACAAGTTTGAGAATAAGCGATATTCTCACATTGCGGTGGGAAGAAATCGTTGACTTTGCAGCCGGAGGAAAATGCGTATATACTGTCACTCAAAAGACAAAGACAGAAGATATTATCCCCATCAGTGATGAAGCCTTGCAATTAATCGGCTATTCCCCGGAAAAGACAGGGCTGGTATTCAAAGGATTGAAAAGATGCTGGACGCAATACCCCATGAAAGAGTGGATTCGAACTGCCGGTATCACCAAAAACATCACGTTCCACTCGTACCGGAGAACATTTGCCACTTTGCAGGCTGCTGCCGGAACTGACATCCGGACCATTCAAAGTATCATGGCGCACAAGAGCATCACCACTACCCAACGATACATGAAAGTAGTGGATAGCAACAAGCGAAAAGCCAGCAATAAAATCTCCCTGATTCGTAAGAGCTAACGGGCATAAATACCGTTTTTTATATGGTTAGAGTATGATTTCTGAGTATGATTCATATTCTAACCATAATTATTTATAAATATCTGTCCAACAACCATTAGTATTTATGGTTATATGGAAATTAGTGCTGAACTTTGTGGCATAGAACTGTAAACAATCACAACTATATGGAGAATAATGTACAGGTTCAGAAAACAGCGGACATCAGTAGTCTGGTATGTGTGGTAATCGTTTCACTCTCGGCACTCACTGCATACAATCTTGGTGAAAAGTTCAATCACTACATCCTGTTTGATGCCACCATTTTTATTATTTCTTTGGTAATGCTCATTTTGACCTTTGCCGTATTCCGCAAAGTAATGGCAGGACTTTATAAGAGTATTTCAAATAGTGCTATAAATGAGCACGTACAAAGTAATTGTTCGCAAAAGGTTATCTTAAACAATTCTATAACAGAAACTCAACCGGTTATACTGGAACAAATGCCTGACAGTTTGGAAAAATACGAGAGTATTCTCGTGGAAGAGCAGCTGAAAGAGGTGAAGCGGAAAAGGGATACCATGATAGCCATCCGTGAATATGTGGTGGAAAAGGCCTCGAAATATCTGTCAAAGGAGAATATCAGCACGTTATTCCACAATATCGAGTGTCTTGCCGAAAATCGGGTGACAGACTGCCAGCCAATCCATTCAACGAAAGAAGCGAAGCTCAGTTCTCCCTCTTTAAGACATTTGGCTTGGAATATCGGAGAACGGCTTGGAGTCTCCCGTCGCGACAGGGCTGTATTCATCAAATTATCTTTCCCATACGAATTGCGAAACGCTGATATAGAATATCTGGAAGCCAATTTGCGTGTTAATGCCCAATGCGACATCCCTATTGACGTGCCGGACAAAGGGGATTTCCGTTTTCATAACAATACTTGAGAATTAAACCGTGCAGACGGTAATCATTCTCCTGGCTGACGAATTTCTGCAAGATTTCATTCTGTTGGTTTGCAGCATATTAATTTAAATTTTTGATAATATGACTGCAACTGAGTTAACTTTTAACGACCTGCCGAAAGTGGTAGGCGAACTATGCGAGCGAATCGCAAGTATGGAAAATTTGCTTAGAGACACTCTTAACCGTCAAAGTGAACCAAAGGAGAATCTGCACGTACCTATGACGGTACAGGAAGCCTGTGCATATCTGAAAATGCCGGTCTCCACCTTTTATTACAAGATAAAGAAGGACAGCATTCCGGTAATCAAGCAAGGAAAGCACCTTTATATCTATCGTGACGAGCTCGACAAATGGCTGGAAGCATCACGCAAAACGTCAGTACCTCTCACCTATGAGGAAGAAAACGAAGCGATGTATTCCTCACATCATCGCAAGCCTAACCCTAAAAACTGGTGAGTATGGAAACAGCAACACCCATTGAAGATCTTGCTCAGGTCGCTACAAGATGGCAAGATACCATGCTCAGCTTGGGAAAGGAGTACAAACAGGAGCCGGAAGTTCTGAAAATAGGCGGAGTGCCTGTCGGGACATTGGGAAATTTCAGTGCATCCATTGGCAAGGCAAAAAGCAAAAAGACTTTCAATGTTTCCGCTATGGTGGCAGCTGCTTTGTCCGGAAAGGAAGTCCTTAACTACACAACGGACTTCCCAGAAGGAAAGGACCGCATCCTTTACATTGACACAGAGCAGAGTCAGAACCATTGTATGATTGTGATGCATCGTATCATGAAACTGGCAGAGTTGCCGGCCAATGAGGATTGCGGCCGTTTCTATTTTCTCGCTCTACGCAAGTTCAATCCCAAGGAGCGTTTGGCTATCATAGACGATGCCATCAGTCAGATTGAGGGTCTCGGCCTCGTGGTGATTGACGGAATACGCGACCTGGTTTATGACATCAATTCTCCGAGTGAAGCCACATGTGTAATATCCAAACTTATGCAGTGGACTGACGAGCACCAGATTCATCTTCATACCATCCTTCACCAGAACAAAAGCGATGAAAACGCACGAGGGCACATTGGTACGGAAATCAACAACAAGGCAGAAACGGTCATTCAAATTGAGAAAGACAAGGACGACAGTAACATCAGCAAAGTGGAAAGTGTGCATACCCGTTCCAAAGACTTTCTGCCATTTGCCTTTTGCATCAATGACCAATCACTTCCCGAACTTCTGCCGGACTATGTGCCGACAAAGAAGAGCGCAGGTCGTCCCAAGCAGGAACCGTTCTCCCCTTATAAAGACATCCATGAAGCCGTCCACCGCAAGGCTCTCGAACTTGCTTTTGACGGAAAAGAGACTATTTCGGGATATAAGGCTCTGGAAGAAGAACTGACCACTGCCTACGAACTGGCAGGAACGAAATTGAATCACAACAAGATTGTAGAGCTGATTAAGTTCCTCACGAACAAACGGATGGTGGTTCAGGAAAACCGTGGCATTTATCGGTTCATGCCGGATTACCACTACTAATCCCCCACTTGACTTTATTCTAAAAGTGTCTATTCGGGATAAGTCAAAGTTCAAGCGCAACGACTGGTTTCATGATAATTCACGGAACTGGTCGCTGCCATTGATTGGGCTTGCCCGTTGTACGGACATTATCTTATATGGGTAGCCTAATCCCCCAAGCAACCAATCGGTCGTTTGAGATTGCCAAATCCTTCAGCAAGCTGATTGATGAGAAAAAGGCGTTATTTGGACATTTTTTCTTTTTGCCAGCTCTGGTATTACTTTCTCGACAAAATACGAATTTCGCCTACTTAAATGCATCTAGGGCTTGCCCATTATACAAACCTTATTGAGTTAGGGTAACTCAATACCCCAAGCGATAAATCGCTCGTGAGATGTTGCCAATCTCCAGCAAGCAGGATTGAGCTTTATAGCGATTATGGAGTTCGTTTTTACTCCATATGCATCGTATTTTGAAGTGTTGTCCAACATCTTTGTAGGCTCTGTTTGACAGCTACCATAGACAAGCGTATTTCAGTAGTTCTTTTACGAACTCTTTTATGAACCCTACTGGTTCTTTTATGAACTCTTTTGTGAACTCAGCAGTTTCTTTCAGGAACACTTCATCACCTTTAGGAACTTATTTCCGTCTTTCAGGAACTGTTTTTTTGCTCTTTTACGAACCCTTTTAGGAATCGTTTTTGACTTTTAGTTGCCACCAACTCCTATCAGTTAAGCGAAACGAATTTGCCACATCTCCAAGGCTGATTTAGCCAACCTCCATATGGCATCATAATTATTCCACATCCAATGGAGGAAGGCTATTATCCTCAAATCTATCAAAATCAGATTGGAAAAGACGGTCTTGAATGACTCTGTATTTTTCAAACTCAGATTCAGCAAACTCTTTGGCATATTCGGCAGAAACTTTTCCGCTATCCTGTAATATCGAGCCATCAAATAAATTAATGAATTTGTCTATTCGCTTTGCCCAATCTTCCATTGTCATAGGGATATGACGCTTAGCCATACTTTCTGCCATATCAAGGAATGCATTGACCATTCTGCCCATTTCATCCAATTCTTTCTCTCGCAAATAGTTCTTTGCTACAGACACGTCAGTTTTGACAATTTTTCCATTCGGAGCATTCTCCCATGTGGTCAATCCCATGTGTTCTTTATCTGCATTGGCCCGTTCTACAATCAGTTCCGCAGCGGTATGTCCATGCACAGCATAGTGCATTTTGTTCTGTACCTTCTTGAAGAAAAGACGTGTTCTCGGAGCATCCTTGTTATAGTCTATTGCCGTAGCATAAATGTCGGTCAGTTTCTGATAAAAACGACGTTCACTCAGCCTGATCTCCCTTATTTCGGCAAGCAAATGTTCAAAGTAATCTACACCTAAGAAAGCCCCGTTCTCCATTCTCTTGTGATCAAGCACATAACCACGGATAGCAAACTGACGAAGCACAAACGTACACCACTGTCGGAACTGGGTGGCACGAACAGAATTGACTCTATATCCAACACTGATAATGGCATCAAGATTATAGAACATCGTTTGATAATTCTTCCCGTCTGCGGCAGTTGCCGAGTTTTTCTCGGTAACTGAACCTTTGACAAGTTCCCCGGATGCAAATATATTTTTTAAGTGCAGTCCAATATTGTCAGTAGAGCAATCAAAAAGCTGCGCCATAGCCTTTTGGGTAGCCCAAATGGTCTCATTCTTATACATCACCTGAATCCCATCCTCCTTGCCTTCAAGCATGAAGATGAGGAACTCAGCTGTACTATTTCGTATTTCTATATTCTTTGGCATAAAATGCTACGATGGCTATATCGGTTGGTTATCATCATCTACAATTTCAACAATTTCTCTGCAAAAGGCTTCTTGTGAAATTAGAAGACTCAAAACACGTGTGAAGTTATTCAATTCTCTTTCTTCTGTAAGTTGTTGTTCTTGTGTTTTACCAATATGGCCTACTCTGAAATACATGTCAATTGCCTTGTCAATACCACTCAGGATAGTTGGCATGTCTGCAATAATTGCTTCATCCTTAACATTACCTTCAGAGGTGGATTCGACATAAATCGGATAACTACGGTGAACAGTTGTGATTGGGCATGATTCAAAATGTATTTTTCGGAAATATATTGTTGCTTGCCTTTTCATATCAGCATCAAGAGTCCTTGGAATAACAATTCTAATCTTCGCGGATTTGTATACTTTATCCCCAATTTGAATTTTATCACCTTGTCTAATTATCTCATCTGCCAACAATTTGATGAAATTTTCAAAATAAGAAATTGCTATAACAGTAGAAGGCAAAAGCCCCAGGTGTCCTAAGGCAACTTTTTCATCAATTTTCTTTTTAAGATTTGACAGTTGCATTTCAAAGTCCTGATTTGGTATTTTGATCCCATCTGGGTTAGAAGTTGTCGTGTAAGATAATAATGTAACACCTAATATATCAGATGGAATTTTAACCGTATCTTCTTTAATGATATAGGCTCTGTCAATTCCAACTCTTCCCAAAAAGAGTCCATATTCAAAAAGCACATTATCTCTTGCTGTATTATATTCTTGATTTCGGATTCTGCTAATATCGTCAGCGGCAAATATCATAAAACCAAAGTCAAACAAACTTGCAGACTTAAGTAAGGTTTCCAAAAAGCCTTCATTAAATTGAAATATACCGTCATTCCAAATATAACAATCATACTCTGGCTCAAAAAATGTTTTAATTCTTTGAGCAACAGCTAATCCCTCTGTAGAAGATCCTATAAATATCCTTGGTTTCATTTATTGTAATTCTTTATATATGTTCCAAACTTCGTTATACAATCGTTTCAAGTTATCAAGCTTAGAAGGACTATTTCTGAATATGTACTCAGTTCCATCTACAGATTTTAATCCATTTGCTTCAGATTCATTTTGGCATAAGTGATAAAGCTTGAGCCATAAAACCCGAACCAAGTCTAGGTAGTAAGAATTGCGATATTCTTCAATATTAATATCATAGCAGATTGCATTTATATCAAAACTGGTTAAGTCAATATTTACCGAAGCATCCGCTTTTACATTTTTAAGGAATCGAATCATCTTTTTAAGTCGTCCTTCGGTGTATGAACTTCTCGTATTGATTCTATCTATACTGAGGAATGGATAGTCTGGTCCAAGACGTTCATTCTTTTGTTTATCATAAATGTAAACTCCTCTATATACATCACCATATCCACTAATGTATTCAAGAGAATCATGCCATGAAGCAACGACAACGTCAACTTCACGATGAAGGTTTTGGTTCGTTATGCGGATGGATTTAGGTTTCGCGATATCGCATATCACATAATGAGATTGTAAAATTCTTTCGTCTTCCAAACGAAGCTGTCTTAAATCATTATTTGCATCTCCGAAATATCTTGTAAAGTTGTTGACCCAATTTTTTATTCGCATTGTTTCTGTGTCATACGAGTAGGGATGACTTTCAACAAATGCTTTAGCTTTGCTGTAATCTGTGTCTTGAAACTTGCTTGTAATTGTAAGCAAGTCAATATCACTCACACCACGAATATGAGTTCTTGTCATTACGGAACCCTGATACCGAAAATCGACACTCTGCTGTAGTTCTCTTTGTAAATGTAATTTCGCATTTTCACCTGCTTCTAAAGTCTTGTTCGTATATATAGGGTCAACTTCATTCATGGCAAGCTTTACATATTTTGCAATATCCTTGTCTATGCCAGAAAGGGAAGAAATGGAATTCAGTCGGACTTCTCTAAGAGAATCCGGATTGTATCTACTTTCGATACGATTAATAAGACTAGTATAATCAGCCATAATTACACTTTTAATGGTTTAACTTGATTTATCGCCACAAAATTAATTCGCATCTATGCAGCCTTTTTGCATAGCAAATTTAAAGTTGAAAAAATCACATCTAATTGCTTCTTTTTGAAGAATACTCAGATGCTCTTTCTGCTACCATACGACTATCAGCTTCTTCTTCCATTATGGCGTATGTTTTAGGCGACCTGTCCATATGCTTGATATTAAACTTATCTTCTACCATTTCGAGCTCTGTAATGTTTTTAAATGTCACATACATAAACATAGTGGTCACAACATGAATCCCTAATTGAACCTCTTTTGCATCAAGACTCTTAGCTTGGTGGTTTTCTTCGTTTCGTAAGTTCACAAGAATATCAACATACTGTGCAAACTTCTGGTCAATGGGCTTGTCACTATATTGCAGTTTGTTTAGTTGCATGCAATACAAAGCATTACTCAAAGCAGCATATTTGACTTCTCCATTTTTATCAGTAACCTCTTTATCCTTAATAAGGAAATGAAGCTTCTTTAAATACGATTCATAGCCTGTTACAAGGGTCTTAAGATAAATGCGTTTCTCTGCCAAAGTAAGGGTATTCGGACTACAATAAAGTTTGAACATAGCATTGAGTAATGTATCAGCCAAACCATTATATTTGCTAATGCTGAATACTCTTATAACCTTTATCATCCAGACAAATGCCTCTTCGAGAGTTCTGCTTGTTCCCGCTATTCCAACAAATTCCTCCCGGATTAAAGGAATCATTCTACTTTGCAGATTCTCTATAGTATAGGCTTTTTCCTCCTGTTCACGATAGCGTTCATATATGGCATGTCCCATCTGCTCCATCAGAGTCTGATAAAACTCTTGATTTTCAAATAATTTACGATAAGCATCGGTCTGTGTCGTATAGCACTGCTGAGCTGCTTTACTGAAAATATCAGGGAAAATGCTTTCTACAAATTGACTCTCATCGTTACAAACAGCTTGTTTCTGCATTTTTTTCGTTGCAGACTTCTGTATAAGGTCAAATATACCTTCCACCATTACCCGGTCGGCTTCTGAGAATTCACCACGGAACATAATATTCACCTTGGCAATAATGTTGTCAAGCAAATCACGAGCGTCTTCAGGTTTACGACCTGCTCCAGGATTTTCTCCCTTAATCTCAGGCTTGGCACCATCCAAAGATATGTGCATCATTTCATTTGCCTTGATAGTATTGTTTACAAGACGCACCTTTTTGTCCAAATCAACTCTTTCTCGCGGATTCTTGGGTAACACACGATAGAGGTAATCGGCAAATATATATGACTTCATTAACGAACGATCAAAGGTACGGGCGATCTGCGCCATATAAGCGTAGAAACGAATAAAATTCTTAATCTTGCCACGTACAGTAAAACGAGTTTCTTCGTCCAGTTCTTCAAACCTATCTACAATTGGTTTCAATGCATTGGATAATGCACCAAGTTTTGATTTGTTTGTCTTGTCCTGTGTAGCAATAAACAATTCATAGAATTTTACTTCATCTTCAGTACTCCATAGGTGGTAAATTTCGATGTCTTTGTGAAACTGATATACATAATTCACATCCACAGGATTGATTAACTCTGTACCTTTATAGAAAGGCTCAAATGCAGTTTTAATCTCTTCGGAGCTGTTTACGAAGTCAAACACGTATGTATCTTCTTTCAATGGATTGGCACGGTTCAGGCGAGATAATGTCTGCACTGCTTTTACATTTTTCAGTTTCTTATCCACGAACATGGTATGGAGCATCGGTTCGTCAAATCCGGTTTGATACTTATCCGCGACAATCAGCATGTTGTAGAAGTCACTGGCAAAGTAGAGCGGAAGTTTATCTTCTGAGATACTTTTATCTCCCCTCGTATTGAGTTTTGGCTCAGTGTATTCCACACCGTTATATTCCACCTTGCCGGAAAATGCCACCATCGGATTGATGTCCGTAATATGATGTTTTCTGCAATACTCCTTAACAGCAAAGAAATAGCGAACAGCATGAGCACGGCTGGAAGTTACGACCATTGCCTTGGCTCTTCCTGCCATATTTTGAAGTGTCACTTCACGGAATTTCTCAACAATAATGGCAGTTTTCTTATTGATAGTATCCTTGTGATTATCATGGAACGCTTTCAATGCAATCGTTGCTGGCGTCTCTTCGTAATCTGGGTTATCCTCTTATTGACGAGCTATCTCATATGAAATCTGATACGTAGTATAGTTTTTCAGAACATCCTTGATAAATCCTTCTTCAATAGCCTGTAACATGGAGTAGTTGTGATAGGCCTTATATTTATCCTTGTCGGGAGTCTCTCCTTTCTCCACTAAAATGCCGAAGGTCTGAAGTGTTTTGGGTTTTGGAGTGGCGGTAAAGGCATAAAAAGAGAGGTTATTATGCTGGCCTTGACTTAGCAAGTCGAGCATCAACCGGTCTTGTTCTTTCTCCAATTCTTCTACGCTTCTGTCTTCCCATTCGGCAAGTTCCCTTAGGGCTTCGTCTGTATCTGCCAAAGCTGCTTTCAACTTTTCCGCACTCTTACCGCTTTGACTTGAATGAGCTTCGTCCACCACAACGGCATAGCGATTACCGCTATGCGAGGTAATTTGCTCATAGATTTGAGGGAAGCGTTGTAGCGTAGTAATGACAATACCTGTTTTATCTGCATTGATGGCATCACGCAACTTTTCACTGGCGTTTGCATCTTTTTCCGTGATAGTGGTTACTGTACCCTCGACATGCTCAAAACCGAGAATCGTGTCCTGAAGTTGTTTGTTCAACACCCGGCGGTCTGTTACTACAAACACGCCTTTGAAAATGTGATTGTTGTCTTTGTCGTGTAAAGAAGAAAGCCGGTAAGTTAGCCATGCAATGGAATTGGATTTTCCTGATCCGGCTGAGTGCTGAATCAAGTAATTGCAACCGGAACCATTATGTTCAGTATCCGTAATAAGTTTTTCCACCACATCCAGTTGGTGATAACGAGGAAAAATAATCTTTATGCTTTTGTCTGTCACCTCTTTCTCCTTGCCATGCTTGTCTTTGATAATGGAAATCTTTTCCTCTTCCTGGCGCATGATATAACGTTGGAGGATTGCCAATAACACATCTCTGCGTAGCACATCTTTCCACAGATAGGATGTCACATATTCGGCCTCATCGCATTGTGGATTGCCTGCACCACCTACATTTCCGGCACCATTGCTGCCTTGGTTGAAAGGCATGAAGAATGTTTTTTCACCCTTCAACTCGGTTGCCATTGCTGCTTCATACAGATCGCAGCCAAAATAAGCAAGAATACGATTGTCAAAATGGAATAGAGGCTCTTTCGGATTTCTATGCGTCTTCCATTGTTCAATGGAGTCACTTAAATCTTGGTTGGTAAACTGGTTTTTCAGTTCTATGGCCACGACAGGAATGCCATTGAGGGAGAGTACCATGTCGATAGAATTCTTCACATCCTTGCTATACACAAATTGACGTGTACATTCCAAAATATTCTTGTTGTACTTTTCAATAAGTTCCGGATTAAGCGTTGACGTAGGAGCGAAGAAGCATAGCTTCAATGGAATACCAAAGTCGTTGACCCCATTGCGCAAAGTATGTATCAGACCATACTTCAGAATGTTTCCTTGTATAGTTTTATACAATTGTGTTTTTGCACTATTACCATATTTGCGTTCAAACCTTTCCCATGCTTTTGGCTGGGAGTCTTTGACAAAGCGAATCAGGGTATCAAGGTCTATTGCTTTTTCCTTGTCGTATGTAGCCTGACTTCCTTTGGTATAGCCACCTTTAGTGAGTAGATATTGTTCAATATCCGCCTCAAAGTTCTTTTCGTGTAAGCCTGTATGTGTCATAATGTGATTAATCTTTTTTAGAGTAAGTCCTGTTTTTATTACCTCCGTGAACTTCCAAATATCCGAATTCAGTCAATTGGCGCAGATAACGTTTGGCTGTTGTTTCGGTGAAGCCGAAAGCACTGACAATAGTTTCGGTCTTTATTTCGTCTTTATCGGCCATAAATAATAAAATATCGACCAATTTCCCTGCAAGGGATGGCTTTATCGACCATTTATCGACCATTTTCTTGGTCAAATCTGTCTTGTCGACCACCTCTACCGACTTGACATATTGTTCGATATCATGTTTCAAATGAGTGCAATGCAACTCGGTCATGCAATTAAGGAATATTTCTATATCCTCATTTTCTCTTGTATCAATTAAAGATTGAATATATTCTCCTTTGTCTTCCTTCAAAACCTTTGTCGGCAATACATCATATTCCATTTGCAAGAGGTTCATTAGCAGGCGGCAGGTTCTGCCATTCCCATCAGCCCAAGGGTGAATGGTTACAAGTTCGTAATGTGCCCAAAAACTCAGTTCATATATAGCTGCGATGTCACTTGTATCAAGTGCTTTACGACGGGCATTAAGTTCATTACAAAATGCATCCAGCTTCTGAGGCACTTTCATCCAATTCATGTACGAGCGACCACCGGCTCCAGCTGTTACATTCAGTTTACGCAACTCTCCTTTTGAAGCATCAAAATGACCACCCAAAGAATTATATTCGGAGCCTGTTCTTGCCATGACTTTGGAAGCGAGCAGAATCAGGGTGTCAATAGTGATGTCTTCGTGATTTTTTATCCATTCCCTGCCGTATTCGTAGGCATTTTTCAAGTCAAGGTTCATCAACTGCTCAACCATGGGTTTACCTTTTGCGGTAATGCCCTCGTCAAACAGAAGCTGAGCTTCAACTTCAGTCACTGTGCTGCCCTCAATAGCCGTGGAATGGGTGATAATTGAGTAGAGATAGAATTTGTCGTAATCTATCTGATTCGATATTCCCAATTCTTTGTGCTGCTTAAGTAGTTGCAGCAGTAAGGCTTTATTGTCTGCTTTCATGGCTTAAACTCGTTTCTTACCGGTAACATACTCATAGATAATGCTCTTTTTATAGTTTTTCAGCTCTGCAATTTTCTCCTGCTTCAGAGAAATCAGAGCATCGATTTGGGCTGTTTTCTCATCGAGGTATGAGGTAATGGCTCGCTGCTCGGAAAGATGAGGTAGTATCACCGTTGTTTGATTTATAATAGATTGTGAAATGCTGAGCACTTTAATACCACTAACACGACTCCTGATTTGGCTTCTCCAACAATTTGTTAAAAACAAATATGCAAGATATAAATTAGAACTTTTACTTTGAGCATGTGCAATAACAGAATGATAACCAGCATAAAGTCCTATTTCTTTATCAATATAAACGCAATTTCCACATCCTTCTAAATCTTCAGATGTGTCAGCAAAAATAAAATCTCCTATATGTACTTTTGCCAAAGGACTATTTAATGTCATTTCTACTGGAACAAATCGAATAAGGCTATCAACTATTTGAGTACCTTTATTTTGTTTTGAATGGACCTGTCCGTAACTGATAACAGGAACACCTTCATTTACTAAGTCAGCTTTTGTAAATGAGAGGCCTTTCCCAGTTTTAAAAATGTATTTAAACGGTTTTACATCCCATCCCTCTGGTATCTCGCCAATCCACTCAACCCCGCTATCCTTCATTTTCGCATTAGAATCAAGTCCTTTGGTGACAGTTTCAGTAATTACTGACTGCTTGTAAGCCTGTAATTCGACAATCATTTCCTCCTGCAAAGTAATCAAAGAATCTATTTCCACACATTTCTTGTCAAGGAAAGAGGCAATGGCTTGCTGCTCATGAATAGCAGGAAGAATTATCTTACAACAGTGTAATCTATCTTGTCGTAGATTAATCCTTATAAAGCCCTTTGCTTCTCGTCTTACTAGTTCCCTTGAAACATGAGAAGACAGATAATAGAATAAGAACTTAGGATAAATGTCTTGATTGGTAATTCTTAAACCTTTGCTAAAACTGTTTAATCCTAGATTATCAATACTATCTTCAAGAATCGCAGGTTTTCCTATTCCATCATAGTCTTCAGAACTCATCAAAAACAATAAATCATTTTTCTGAACAAGATTTTGATTTTCATCGTTAGATACTTTTACCTTATAAAGCTGATTCGGGTTAATGATAGAGTTATTAAAGATATTTGTAAATGGAATGAAAAGCATATATGATTCGTTATCGTCTTCAACATTAAAATCATCACCAGTCTTACCAGTTAAACCTCCGTAAAGAAATCCAACATTTTTTAGACGCATTGTCTTCCAACTTTGAGGTATATATGGAATCCATTCAATACCACTATTTTTATATGTGTTGTAAGTATTTACCATAATTATCCAAATATACTTTCCATCAACTCACTTTCCTGTACCTCTAACTCTTTCAAATGCGCAAAGATATCCTCGCTTTTGCGTGGAGCTACATATTTATAAAACTCACGAGTAAACGGTATCTCATAACCAATCTTAGTTTTCTTCTCGTCAATCCAAGCGTCAGGTGCGTATGGCAGAACGTTCTTCTGCATATATTCGTCAATATCCTCGGTCCAAGGGACAATCTCCGTATCGCGTTTCTTGGAATCTGGCTGTGGCTTACCTTTTTTTAGGATAGGCTCTCCCGTTGCTTCATCAAGTAAAGGACGCTCTACTGTAAGTTTTGAATACTTGAAATAATCATTATCTAACACTTTGCTTTCAACCGTCAATATCTCGTCCTCACTATGGTAAGTCCAATCGGTAAAATCTTTGTAAGCCTCGATGATAAGTTCACGGCAACGGTCACTTATCTCCACACGCTTATTGCCCAGACTCTTTCGACGCTTGTCATAACATTGGCTTGTATCTATAAGCTGGACTTTACCTTGACGTTCTTCGCTTTTATTCTTGGTGATAAGCCAAATATATGTAGCAATACCGGTATTGTAGAACAAGTCGTTAGGCAACTGAACGATAGCCTCCAGCCAGTCGTGTTCCAACAAATAGCCACGGATTTCACTTTCGCCACTGCCGGCATCTCCTTTGAAAAGACTGCTGCCGTTCTGAATGATTGCCATGCGGCCTTCATCGTCTTTCAGTTTGGCTATACCATTGAGCAGGAACAACATCTGTCCATCACCAATGGCAGGAAGTCCGGGAGCAAATCTACCGGCTTTACCAAGGTTATGTTCTTTTTCCACTGCTTCTTTTGAAGTTTTCCATTCTATACCAAAAGGCGGGTTTGAAATGATATAATCAAACTTATAACCGGAGAACTTGTCATCTCCAAGAGTATCTCCTTGACGCATATTGTCTGCATTGCCGCCCTTAATAAGCGTATCGGCTTTGGCAATGGCAAAGGTCTGGTTGTTCAATTCCTGTCCGTAACTTGTAATCTCCGCTTCTGGGTCAATCTTCAGAAAACGTTCAGTCAGGCAACCCAGCATCTGACTTGTACCCATAGCCATGTCATAGATAGAAGCAGTAATACCTTCACGTTCCAACTTCTGTTCATCATTGCCGACAAGCAGTTCTGCCATGAGGTAGATAATATCACGGGCGGTAAAGTGCGCTCCGGCCTGTTCGTCATAGCTTTCTGAGAATTTGCGCACAAGCTCTTCGAAGATGTAACCCATATCCACACTTGTAACCAGATCTGCTCCGAGATAGGCTTTGGAGGTGCAGAACTCTTTAATGACAAGATACAGCACATTGTTATCAGCCATCTTTTGCAGTTCCCGGTCGAAGTCCATGCGATGGATGATGTCGATTACATTTTCAGAAAAATGATTGAGATATGATTCAAAGTTCTCTTTGATATTCTCAGGGTCGTTCAGCAGACTTTGAAATGTGAATGGGGAGAGGTTATATAATTGCTGACCGGCAGCTGTCTCCAAAAATCCCTTTTTCACTACTATGCCATCTTTGTCAAGTTTGGCATTTGTATCAAGAACAGCCTGCTTAGTAGGTGCAAGGGTATCTTCAAAGCGTTTGATAACGCACATTGGGAGAATGACATTACCATACTCGTGAGGTTTATAAACACCTACTAACTTATCTGCAATAGCCCAGATAAGATTTGCTTTCTCTTGAATATTGATTGTCGTTTGCTGTTGTATATTGTTGCTCATATCTTTTCTTTTAGTTTTCTACTTTTACTTTGGCATAATACGGAAAGTCTGCAACATCTTTCCCTTTATTGATGTTGACTTCGGTGATTGTGGCATTCTTTCCTATATACTTCGCAAAACATGGAGCTAAGCGGCAATTCAGTATGTATGGTCCGTTTTCGCCAGCTAAAATCGTTGATTGTTGCCCGACTGGAGAAGTGGTAGAATCATTGATAGATGGGACAGAAGTGGAGACGGTCCTTTTCATCTTTCTATTTGCTTCCTTATCTGGGTGTTTATCAACGAATGCCCCAAAGGATTTAATCACATGGCATAATTGAAGAACATATGAAAAGTAAAGTTCTTTTTCACTTTCTGAAATTTCCAAATCCTTATCGTCTATTGTATATGGATGCTCTTCATTTGTATGCGAGTCGGTATTGGTAAAATTGATTATCTGCAATGTAATATTTCCAATAGATTTTGGAAATATTGTATCATCCTCAGAACCGTAACGTAATTCGCTATGCTTTGTTACTAATCCGGACATATAACGATTAGACTCTAATAAATTAAGTTGATTATCCCGCTCAAAACATTCCTGTGGCAGAAGTCCATAGTTAAATGCGGTACGAAAGATGTACTCCATCACTTTACGAAGCGGATTTCCCTCATATTTAAATTGCCAGTTATCAGCAGGAAAATAAAACGCACAAAGCATATCCATCATTATGGCGCGTGCCTCCTTACATATAAGTTTGCCTTCTCCAAGGTACTTAAAAACGCTTTGAAAATTGTAGGCTATAATGTTCTCGTTCTGGACATTTGCCACTTTAAGTATGTTTGTAAACATAGCATCGACCGAATTAGAGGAATTATCTATGGCATCTTTTAGGTAAACCATATTTCCCCATTCCTCTTGGTGTGCCGCATGGTCTCTTTGTGCTATTTGAATCACATCATCAAATTTGCTCATTGTACCTGCGGAAAGAATGTACCAAGGCTTTACTTGTCTTTTTTCTCCAAACATACGAGCTAACGATGCAATTACAGACGGAATAAAGAATTCATCAGTCTTATTATCATCTTTTCCATATTTGCAATTTGCATCAAGAATAATAGAAGAATAGGATTTGAAGTTCTTTTTGAGCTCCAATTCTGCCTCTTCCCAATTAGTAAAAGGAATGAGGTCTATTCCTTTTTCATCTGCAACACTTTCAAAACCTGTTGCAAAGATTTCATCTTGGGTTCCACTTAGATCGTCTACCCACAAAACTTTATATCTGATACCACTCATAATTCTCTAAACTAAATTAAAAGGATGCAACAATACTTGTGTTCTTAAAGATGAGTTTGTAAGTGATACAAAATTCATCGTTAGGACAGGATATCAATTCCGCTTCACCATTGAACTCTCTCATTAACTTGCGAACTTCATACCCACCTATACCATAATGGCCATGGCCCTCTTTTGAAGATACACCATATGTGAGTACATTCTCACTGTCGTAACCAGTGGCCAGTGGATTACCATTGTTGGAAATAGTTACGATGTAATTCTCACCTTCGGACAAAATGTCAATCTTTACTTTATTCTTTGGATTTGCTGCATTCTCAAACCCATGGCTACAAGCGTTGTTGATTATATTGTCAAAAATAATGGTCATAGCCTCTATTGGAAAGTTAATGTATTCCAAAGCATCGCCTTCTTTGAGAACAACATCCCCATCCTCGTCGAGGATTGTTTGCGTTGCACGATGTGCCATACTATCAAAAATATACTGGAAAACGGGGCTCTGATTTTTTCTAATATACTCTTCAATGAAGTCTACTAATGAGATATCTTGACTTTGCATACCATACCCACTATCCAATTTGGCAATTTTGGCTTGCAATTCCTGCATGATAGACTGCAAGTTTGTGTATATGTCAGAGACCTTTGTCTTATGAATCGTACCTACAATAGCATTGTCATCTACAATGCCATTACCATCTCTACGAGCACGCTGCAATACTTTCATCCAGTTGTTGAGATTGAAAATTGTTTGCCCAATAGCGTGCTTTTTCATGTGAATGTCACGGCGAAACGACTCTGCTGATTCCAAAAGTTTACGATCTGATTCAGTCAAGCTGCTTCTGGTGTCATCCTTACACAGATTTTCTTGTTGAGAAAGGAGTTTGGGTACAACAATACAAATAGATAAAATATCCTGCTGGCTTAAGCGTGATATAATTGCACCGGTAGACATTTTACGTGCCTGAAGTTCAGTTTCTTCGGACATAATACAGCGCAGCAAATAATCCTCCGTTACAATATTGGATTTTAGCTGGATTGCAATGACCTCATGTCTTAATGCAATTGGAGTGTTTTTGGAAATACCATGCACTCTTCCTACTTTAAATTTACCACCGATAAAACCAATAAGGAGGCTATCTGTCATAAGGATTCTGTATTCCTTTTTGTTTGGAACAGGAATGTCTTTACGATTGATATCACAGTTAAGATATGAAGCTGAAAGTTCCTTCATACCAATCAATGGGATATCTGTTGTAATAGTATTTCCTTCACGTTCAAGAGGAACAATTGAAACAAGGTCTTCCAACTTAAACAATTTTTCCCCGTTATGCACTTTAGGCAGGGAAAAATTTACAAGGTAACGTGATGGCTGTAAATTGAGAACTTCAGACAAATTTTCTGCGGTTCCGAGCCATACATATTTCTCATCCTGTTTTAGAATGGTTTCAATGATACTGTCGGGCTTTAATGTCTCTTGCTTCCAGCCAGCTAAGTCTTTTGTCGCGATGAAAGCTTCACTTGAAGCATCCATAAGACAGATTTGTCCCTTGCCGTCTTTTTTAAGACAAAGAAGAACCATTGAGACAGATGTATATGGCTGGAAAAGTGCTGGTAAAGACATAACAACAGCAGAAAACATATTGTTACTTTCTTTCAAAAGTGTCTTGCGAAAATCAAACCACTCTCTACCAAAACAGAAAGATAAAGGCAATACACAATAAATCTCACCATCATCATTTAATGATTTTTCTGCTAAATTGAGGAATGTATTTGCTATGTTACGCTCTTCTCGCCCTCCTAATATAGGTGGAAAAGAGAAAATATAATCATATTTGCTCTTGGCAATATCGTCATTACCAACAGGTTCGATGATTATACAATTTCGACATCTCATGTTAGCTTCAATGCCTTGAGACAATAGCAAAATCTTAGAATATGCCCAAATTTCAGTGTTGATTTCGTCAGTGTCAAAATTGCACGGGTTTTCCTGATATAAGGCAAAAGAGCAAGTACCTGCAAACGGCAAATATATATGACTGCCAGGTTTGCAATTAGACATTTTCAAACATAGTTCGACTAATGACATTGGAGTCAGAAAATCCGTATTTCCAGTTTGGAATCCAATAGATTTAGGCAATTCTCTGGCGTTTGAAGAATTATAGAATACGTCATCATGCTGATGACAATATATAGCAAGAGCAGAAAACTCTGTGATAAGGACATCAAGTTCTTCGCTTGTATAATATGCAGACAGGTCAATTATGTATCTGTTCAGAATTCGTAATAATTCAGAATCAGCCTTTGATGTATGAGTATATACAGATACCAATAACTTTTTAAATATATTACTATCAAATGGACTTTTGGACATTGAACCATTTACATAGTTGTTTACGAGAGTCTGTGCCTTATCAGAAAGAGTAACGAACTGTGTCATGTCTAACAAAATTAAAATTTAACGTCCATTGTTTTGAATACTGCTACAAAATTCGCCTTCTGCTATGCAAAGGTTCTGCATAGAAAGATATTTTTTCATGCAGTCGTTGATTTTTCTACCAAATTCTTTCCTAAACCATGTAGGAGATAGAACTTCCACATCCGGTCCGAATGAAAAAATCTGCTGTTCTAGTTCCAAGGTATGATATACTGTAAGAGAAATAATACAATCCTTTTCACTTACTATTTTCTGCGATTTATGAATAGGCTTAGAAGTAACATATTTAAAGCGTTGCGGAGTAAACCTTAATACAATCTCTTCTAACTTGGCTTCATACGGTACGGTTACGCCAACCACATTGTCAAAATAGGAATTAAAATCAATGAACTCATTTTTCCGAAACACATGGTTACTTGTGGCTATATTTTGGATTCTGTCGAATGCAAGATTTTTAATCCGTTCTTCTTTCTCATCCAGCCCAAACAAATACCATCTTCCATTATATTGCTTAACAAAATATGGATGTAATGTATGTTGGTGATAGTTTCCATTGGCAGAAATATATTCAATATCCAAAGGCTGATGATTTATTGTTGCATCAATGATGTCTGAAAGGTATTCTAATCCTTTCAGTTGCTCGTTTTGTCCGAATGAAACAAGATTCTCTGCGTTTCCTTTGACGCCAAATCTAATTTCAAGATTGGATATAACTTCTTCAAGCCATCCGTTTGAAGGCAAACCTCTGTATTTACTTAACATTTCTATGGTTGAACGGAGGTTCTGTACCTCTGCTACAGACAGTTCGTTTCTGTAGATAGAAAAATCTGGTTCGGAATAACGATAGTAACACTTCTTGCCATCATACGGAATAGCTTCAAGGTATATGCCATCCGGTAGCATCTTGCGAATGGCATTGAAATCGCCACGCAACTGACGCACCATAATCATAGACTTGCTTCCATTCGCATCATAAAGTTTATCGTTGACTTTTTCCAATAAGTCTTCGATACTGTATTTATGATGGAAATCACTAAAGCATCGGTCTAAGACCATAAACCTATATTCCGCATTTTTGTTTTTTGGCATATTGTCAATCTCTTACATTGGTAAAATTTGTTGGAACTTTAAGATACATAGTGTCTTCTTTTGTTGAATGAAGTAAATCTTTCACATCGACATCAAGAACACTGGCAATCTGCAACAATGTTTCTAATCCTGGTTGCGATGTGTTGGTACACCATTTTGAAACAGTTGCCGGGTCTTTTCCTAATTGCTCTGCCAACCACTTGTTGGTTCGTTTCTTCTCAACAAGAACAACTTTGATCCGATTTATATCTTTCGTTGCTTCCATTTTGGATTATATTATTTACCCTATTATGCAAAAGTAATGAATTTATTTCATTCAAGCATCATTCAAATTATATGATTTTCCACTAAAATTGCGAATTAGTTCAAGAATAATCATAAAACAGGAGTTTGCAACAATTGTTTTCAGTATCTTTGTATCCGATAATTTGCAAACAAGAACGTGATTTATTGATAAATATGGAAGTGCATACATTGGACAATTTTCATGAAGATTTTGAAACAGGCCGTTGGAAAGTCAGAAAATTTGTACTGCCAAAAGCATCCGATTACTTTTGGGACATAGAGAATATCACATGGGCTCAAACTGGACTAATCGATGCTTTTGGGGCAAATAGATTTTTTGATGAAGCTTCTCAAATGATTGCCAATTCAATATTCCTTTTTCAAAAGGGATTTTTTGATGCAGCATTTTATTCTCTCCGACAATCCATTGAGATTTCAATTGGCACACTGTATCTAACAGCGAATCCAGAAAAGATGAAAGAGTGGAATAGATTAGAGCCAGGTTTTGAATCTGGCAAAATGGCTGATTTTCTACGACAGCACGAACCCAACTTCAAAGAAATAAGAAGCAAAATGCCAACTTTCTTTGAAAACATACGTGCAGTCCAAAAAAAGACGAATAAATATGTACACAAACAAGGCTATTCATCTTTTTATACTACACAAAGCTATTCTTTCTCAGATCATCGTGAAGATAAAGTCTATCTTCAGATAGTTTCAGATTTTGAAGGAACTTTGAATGTTGCGATTGGTGCCGTTGCCATGTATCGTTTGGCTATAGACCCTTTACCCGTTATATTAATGGACGAAGAGTTGATGATGCGTTCCGGAGATTTTGTAACAAGACCATATTCAGAAGATTTTGTAAGCAAATACATTGGCACTGAAAATATCGAATTATACAAGCAAACCGATATTTATCAAGAATTTAAAAAGAGTATAATGTCCCATGAAAAACAAAATGAAGCAATCTTTAATATTATTCATTGGCAAATAATAGAAAGAAGTAAATTCGAAGATATCACCAAACAAATGCACCTACTGTCATACACAGATAGATTGGCTGTGATTATCGTAATGTCTTCCACAAAAATTCCACAAGTATATATTGAAGGTTGTTTCCATTATGTTTCAGATGTCAAAGCAATGCATTCAGATACGATTATTGGTTCTTCGTTTTATGAAGATTTCTTCGCTAACAAGGTCAACATCAGTTTCAATATACCATTTAAAAATGGATCGTATATATCCAGAATTAAGATTAAAGACAATTTTTCTTATATTGAATCTAATGAGCCATTTAATCAGCAAGAAATAGATTTATTAAACCACATTGCAAAAACATTTGAAGAGGTATATATTACACAAGAGAAAAAATTAAAGGACTGGCTGGAAGAACGGAAACAATACAACAAACGATAGATGGTGTATTCTGTCCCCCCACACAACACTCAAACACCCTCGTAAGAAACAGTTACACGCTTACAACTAACCTCATCGACTCCAATTTTAGAAAAGTTTGATACCGCATTGTATTCTTTGCTATACTCAGCCTATCATAATAACAAGCAAAAGCACATCTCTTTTTTTATTTTATAATAGGTTATTGCTTTATTAATCTTCATCAAGATAAGTCCAGTCTTTAGTGGCATATTCCTTTTCAAACTCCTCTAAGTCTTCCTTGATGCGTTCACGGAAACTCTCTTCACTGTCATCACCACTCATCATCCAATCTACACGAGTAGCATATATCTCTGCTATACGAATTTGCCGATATGCCTCCTTCATCGCATCAATCGTCTCATTCGATAGTTCCAATACATCAGCATTATACGGATAATGGTCATAATAACAATGATGGATTGAGTACAATACCGGAATCTGTTCGTCATCAGGAACATCTGACATATATCGCTTTTTCGATTGGAAAATCACCCCATCATCAAAGAATCGTCGGTCTGCATATTTTTGTTCTGCCTTGACAATGGTTTTATCTCTCAGAAGAAAAGATTCTGCGTCTTCATAGCTCCCAAAACTCATGAAATCTTTATAGCTATGGTATGAGCCAAAGCAATCTTTCTCGTAAATAGTCCAATAGTCCTCTTGAATTTTTTCAGGTTTAGGTTTAAATGCCCTCGCAATATCGCGCTCAATAGTATTGGCAATCTCACGCATTGCATATGTGCCCCTATCAAAATATCCTCCGCTCATAGTTCTTTAATTTAGTCAATTCATTTCATCAACTCAACAACATTTTCCGGTAACATCGCATTCCCGACATCATCTTTCGGTGCATTCTTAAGAAATAAGACAGGGAGAATCTTGTAATTCTTGGCAAATGGTAGCAGGTTGGCTTTACGGAGAAGCTCAGCTGTAAGTTGTTTGCCATTCTCTTGATTTGTCCATTTGCATTCGCCAACTAACAAATATTTCTTATCAAGCGACTCGGCCATCACATCAATCTCTATTTGTTCCGGTTCTTTCTTCTCATTGAGAACCGGTCCCCACCAGCGCTTTACCTTACCGTAAACAATTCCATTGACCATATTTCCCGTTACAGCATCCCTGCATAGTTTTTCCCAATGCATACTCACATACTCCGGGAAATGGGCTGCCAAAGCCTGTTCTATGGGTAAACGACGGCCAAGTTCGATAAACGAACGGTTTGGTACAACAAACTGATAATAGAATGCCATAAATGGGTCTGCAATCTTATATAGGCTCTTTTTCGCATTCTTTTCGTCAATTCCGAACGGAACATCTTTCTCTAAAAATCCGAGGTCAATAAGTTTCTTCAACGGACGTGACAGATTAGTTGCAGGCTCATTACATCTGGCAGCAATCTCAGAAAGACGATTTGCACCGGAGCCGATATAGGACATGATTGTAGAAGTCTTGACAATATCCTTCACATCATCCTGAAACAGTTTTATCGGTTCCTCGTAAAAAGTCCCATTTATCGAAAGGATATTGTGCCACAACGCATCGGAAAGTGAGTTTCTAGTTTCTCTTAATTCCCAATGACGAGGTACACCGCCCCATACAGCATACTCTTCAACGGCACTCACAGCGTCAAGGTTCAAAGCCTCCTGAATATACGGTAAACGTATCGGCGTAAGTCTCATAATCTCATCAGCACGGCCATAGAGAGGTGCCGTAGAATCAAGAAACAGTCCATACATCATATTCTGTGATGAACCACAAAGTACAAGATTATACTTCAACTGCTTCTCATCAACAAGTTTCTGCAACACTGACGGCAGTTCCGGGGATTGCTCCACAAGATATGGAAATTCATCCAAGCATAACGTGAAACGTTTGTCTGTGCGATAATTGACCGCACGAAACAGAGATTCCCAATCCGGATAAACCAGCTTATCAAAATCAGGAAATACTTGCGCTACCACCTTTGCAAGCAAAATTCTTTGATGTTGCCCTTCGGAACGGTCGGAAAGAAAATATACATCACTGTCCGACAAGCCCCTTTTGATAAGTGTTGATTTACCCAACCGCCTGCGACCGTACACTACGACCAACGAGAACTTCTCTCTTGAAAGAGCATCCCTCAGTCGTGCTGTTTCTTCTATTCTATCAACGAAGTTCATATTACGCTTTTATTATGCTATGCAAACATAATGTTTTTGTGGCATAACACAAAATTTTGAGCCATATTTTTTATTCCAAAAGAGCAAATTGCAACTTTGGACACGGAAAGATGGGGTGGTTGAACCCAACCCATCTTTATAAAAGCCGGAATCCTGTTTGAACGATGAGGCCTGTTGAAACGACCCCATCATATCAACATATCATATAGTACATAAATGGTATGTGTTTATATATTAAATGATAGGTTATGCGGTTCATCTAATCATTTGTAAAATTAGGACAATTGATTTCCAGTAGCAAAACTTTATCTTAGTTTTACGTTATATATCATAGGTTGTGATGTCCGATATGATATACAAACAAGCATTACAGCAAAATACATATTGCCTACCAAAAGAAAGATGACTTTACTTTAACTCTGTACTCATATATACGTATATTAAAGTAAAGCCAAACAAAGGGAAAAAACAGTCCATCTTATACTACTCTACTGAATGTACTCATTACTATCAGTATCTGAAAGACATACATCGTTTTTCGTTATGGTTGATACTTTGACATTATAAGAATGTGCTGTAGCGCTATAACGGCTGTCATCAGTCAGTGCTCCTTGGATTATTTTAATTTCCTTTGGGGATACAAGCGCAAAGTCGTAAAGTGGATTCTTGCAGCCTACATTGAATTCGTTGGCAGACATGATGAATGACTTCCCGTCGCTGTATTTAATCTCAAGCATTCTCGTCTCTCCGGGGCGCGATGTTAATTCGTAACTCAGATCGTAGCCTACCTCATCGCTACCATTCAATTTATCGAGATATTTCGACCATTTGCGGATAATCTTATAACGTGGGTCTTTCTCCATTGCCTCGACCACCTTGTCTTCCGCCCAATTGCCATGACGTTTTTTACCTTGTCGTCATTGCTGCTACCACCGCTACCTCCTCCACCATAGTTCTTTCCGTCATGTATAGAAGTGTTATCCACCAGCTCAATGCTTACTTCTTCTATCGGCAATATAGAAGAACTAATGAGTCGATTAGAGTCGGCTTCTTCCTTTTCCTCATTTGCTTTCGATATATCCTGAAGCCATGATTCCAACTCTTTGACATGACCAGGGAAATATAACATACTTTTCTGCGCCTCGCTCAGAGATAGAGAACTGTTGCACTCGCTAATCAGCTTTTTGTAATCGTCCAATATATCTGGATAATTATCATTCGAATCTGCGTCTTGGGTGAAGTCAAACCGATCCCGACATTCTTTGGCTATTATATTTGCATAATCAGGGGCCAGTTTATGTGAAATGCCTTTCTGAAGATTCTCCACCCAATCATCCTTCTCAAAGTCACTTTTTCGGGCTAAATAACATCTTTCCTTCGCTGCATTTCCAAAGGATAGACTATGTATATGCCAGCAATATCCGGCTGTCAATTTATCCCGTTGAGCTTTCAGTAGTCGTTTCTGATTCGCCTCAAAAGCCTCTTTTGTGGCAATGCTTCTTTCAATACCCAGAATTTCAGCCAACATGTTTCTGTCAAGATTGTCATCATGCCAACAGTTGAATTCTTTTCCATTCTTACGGCATACTTCTTCCCAAAAATCTATTTCTTCTTTGCTCGCACCGAAGGCAGCAATGCAGCCTTGCCATAGCTCAGGATCGATTTCTGAGGTGCGCAGATATTCCAATTCCCTATCAGTGGCTTTGATAATGCGATAGAACTTGTGAATATTCTCATCCATCGAAAGTCTCAGACTTATGCATACAGCTTCCACCAAAGCGTTGACGAATCGGGGATTTATCAAGGCTTCTTCAAGCGACTCGCAAACAGATTTAAGGTAGATGTTCTCGAGACGCTTTTTCTGTGAAGTAGACGCATCTCTGTGATATAGCATCTCGTTTTCATTCAGTTTTATTCCGTTGTCATATTGTCTCATATCATTCATTTCTATTTCATATCTGTAAGACAATGATTTCACCGGTGTGATGCTAAGTGTTTCGAGAGCTTTCTGTTGGGGATTGACACTTGCCTCTCGATTCCCGCCAAGAGATCCTGCTTTCTCTACTGCATAAGCCAGAAGGTAGGGCTTGATCTTTTCAAGGTGCGCACCCAATTGCCTATCCAGATTTACATTGATTTCTTCCTCCAGCACGCGAGTGGAAAGATCCTTAAGAGTGCGGCATCCGAAATATTGGCTAATCTTTCCCTCTCCCTCACGATTGTTGGCCAGCAGAAGGGGCAGTTTGTCCATCACAGCCTTGGGCAAGCTTTTATTGTCGCTGTAGAAAATATCGCGCGACGGCATCAATCTGCATTCGCCATTAATAGTACAGAGCAGATTCAATTGACAGCTGTCGGGAATAGGACGAGCATCTACTCTCTGGTCTAACGCCTGTTTTATTTCGTGATACATGTTTTTTACTCCATTTGTGCTCTGGGTTTGCTTCCAGTTTTCCCCAATCTGATTCAACGCCAAATACAACTCCTCGGCATCAAAATCTGCCATACGTCTTTTTGCGCCTAATTTATGCAGCAATGCTCTGGTTCGATAGTCCGAGGTATCTATTTTCAGTACATGCTTATTCTTGAATCCGGGAAGCCAAAAATCTTCCTCAATGGAATAATTCTTCAACATCCCGGCATCAGTATCTGTGCGGATTTTGAACGCCACATAACTGAGTGATACTTCTTTCTCCTTGGTTCCGTTATAAAACCATTGAAACTTTTCGCCATTGATAATTTTGTCTGCAAAATCCGATTTTTCGAGCAGTATCAATAGGGATTGAAGACTAAGCTTACGCAGCGCATTAATGTCTGGTATTATTTTTTTACCCACACAACGGTTTTTAGCATAAACATCAATCTCTTTTTTATGAAATAGATATTCTGCATACTTCAAGCCATTCGTTATCGACTCCTCTTTGCGCAAAAAATAGAGATTGGCCCCTAGCGCTTTAAGGAAGCTCTGTACGTTTGATGGAGTAGAGATTCTCTTATCACTATTGTCGCATTCATTCTCCGATTTGCTGTTCGAAAGATCCAATCCCTCGAGATAGGCAGGATATGCGGCGCATTGCTCCGGTGCATAATATGTGTCGCTATCTATTATGTTGCGGAATCCATCAGGAAATCTTCTGTCAGACATTACTAATTCAGATGCACGCTTCCATTCTCCATTCTCCGATAGAATGTATGGACTTACGTCTTTAGATATCACAAATCCATCCTTAGTACTCTGCATTCGAAACATGAACAGTCGAAATAGACTTATCATCAATTCTTGTTTATTGTCATCGCTGAGATTTTTGTCGCTTTCCTTGGGTATAAGAAGACGAGTTACTCCGGTGATGTCTGTGCTTGTGACTATAGTAATGGCAGACAGACGGTTTGCAACTTCACGATTTCGCAAATCTCCCTTCATCTCCAATCGCTCAACAAGACATGCGATCAGCTTCGGAGATACATATCTGAGTCGTCGGAAGGAAGGAATATTGTCTATTCTTTCACCTGTGTTGACATGCGCTAAAATTTCATCAGACGGCTTACTTCCTACATTCTGGTGTATTATGTTTCCATCAGGGTCAGGTAGTATTTCGTATTTTTCAGCAACCAAATGTATTTTAGATTTTTCTCGGTTTGACTTAACCGATTGAGGAATAAACTTTTAGCGAATTATTTGAGAAATAGAGGTAACGATTTGGAAACTGTGCGAATTTCAGCGTTTTGCGTTACTATGCTGTCAAATAACTCTTCTTTCGCAAAGATAGTCAAATAACTTAAAACACTCAACTTATAGCAATAATTTTCTTACTTATGAAGGCTATGGTATATAGCGATTGGCATTTTACGTATGTTCAACGATATTGTTGTATAGATTTCTCAAATTTTGTTCTCTAACTTTGGGTTTTAATTGGCATTGCCATACAACAGATACTTGATAGCCAAGCCTTTCTAATTCTTGCGTTTTACGTTTGTCCCTTTCTAAATTATCCGCAATCTTCTTCTCCCAATATTCCAAATTCGTAGATGGTAAATGAGCATATTTACATCCTTGATGTCCATGCCAAAAACAACCATTCACGAATATTACAGCTTTGTACTTTTGAAGAACGATATCCGGAGTTCCCGGCAACCGTTTTACATTTTTTCGATATCGCAGACCTTGAGCAAACAGATATTTTCGGACGATCTTTTCCGGTTTTGTTTCCTTTCCTGTGACATGAGACATTATTTCCGAACGCTTTTCTTTACTGACCGTGTCTGCCATCTCTACTTAATAACGATTCGTTCTTTAAGATGATCCATATTTTCTTTACGACTTTTCTTTGCATAGCCGAGCTTGTCGCAAGTCGCTTCTATTTTCTGGCAAAAAATATCGGCATTTAGTTTGGTCATACATAGTTCATCATTCTCGTTTCGTTCCGTACTATGCCATAAAGCTTCATCATTTAAGGGATGTTGCGGTCGGAATGGGGGAATATTAAAGATTCTATTATCTACTTGTGTGATCCAAGATGCTCCGATTTCTGTCATCGCACCCCATGCACTCGGGGTGTTATCACTCGTAACGAATATGACGAAGATTTTTTGATTAGAGTAACTTTCCACAAAGAAATCCCGTAAATAGTTATATATCGATGCAGTCCCTTCGGGAATGCGGCTAATTTCATCGTCGCAACTCGTGTATAAGATATCTTCGGGCGGAATGTTATTAAATACTAAAAATGAGTATATCAAATCAGCTAATGCTTTGTCTTTAGAAGCGTGACTAATCAGTATTTTCTTTTTCTGGGAATCCACTACGGTTTTTAATCCTAAAGCATTAGCATTATTATTGATCGCATCGGATATGATTTGTTCGATCGTTTCTCTCGAAGAATCTGGTGCTAATCGTCCTATACTTTCAGCTGCATTTTCACTCACTATATTTCTGAATGTGTCGACGGCTTCTCTAAATTTTGCTTCTGTATTTTTTTGTTCATTCAATTTACGTTGCTTCTTCTCTCTGTTCTGTTCATTAGAAAACAAACCTCTTTTCCGAAGAATATCCGGAAGTAGAATAGTTCGCACGTATTTTATAACGGCCTCATATCGTGGGTCGTCGGACTTATAGCCTTGCCTATTGCTCAATGCCATATCTGGAAGTTCCGATAATTCGAACAAATCGATATATAGTTGTCCGACTACATAAACTTCATTCAATTTATTTTGACCGACTATCGGCAAAATATTGAACTCTCCCATTTTTTTATTCGCATATAGGGATATGAAGTTGTCGGGGAAATCGGTAAGTGCCGCTTTACGCCCTCTTGTAGAAGCGTATGCCCCGATCCATCCCATTATTTTAAGCGTATATTCATGATCATTTCCTGCATTGTCTTTCAGATTGATCGGCTCTGTATACGGCTCTCTATGCTCAACTAATTCAGTTCGTTTTGCCGGATATTGGTTAGGAATATTTTTTGCTAAATCGGAAAAGTCATCCCCTAAAGATATAAATGCACATAACTCTTTTGCAATATTTTCGTCAAAGGTGTCTATTGTAACTGTTTCATTGCCTCTGATTATGTGTATTTTGAAATTATCGTTGACTAATGGGAATATTTTTAACAAATTCCGTTTAACCGAATCCATAGATTTATTCAATCTGTATTGAGGATTCCTCATTACGATCGCTGTTCCATGCTCTTGAATATATACGAATTTTATATCATCATCGGCAATAGGTCGTAACTTATTCCCGTCTATCGGTCTACGAGATAAAACGAAACCGGATTTCTCGTTATCGCTGATAGTCATTACATCAACGGATTCGGAAACAGACAATGCCGCCAACTTACCAACGCCTTTTCGTCCCATTTTTCGTCTCTCTCCGGAACGTGTCATAGATTCTTCTTCTTTAACTCGAGAGACACCGGCTACGTTCAAGAACTTCTTTACTTCTCCATTCTGATAAGACATACCATGCCCATCATCCTCGATTCTGATATCGTCTTTATTAGAAATGATATATACATTATGTGCATCTGCATCATACGCATTAGCAACAAGTTCGGCCAATACATAATAAATATTCGTATAAAGATTCGGTCCCAACAACTCTAAAATCCGAGGATCGACATTAAGCTGATATTCTTTCATATAAATATTCATGGAGTTAGTTGACAATTCGCGTCAAATGGCATATAATACTCTCGGCTATGACTTCTCCCAGTCTCGGTGGAACGGCATTGCCGATATATCTCGATGCTTTGGTAATAGCGACATACTCTTCGTCAGCGAAAAATTTATACGTCATCGGGAAAGTTTGTATAAGAGCAGCTTCTCTAATGGAAATAGCACGATCTTGTATAGGATGTCCGAATCTGCCATTGCCTAAACCAGTGCATTGAGTTGTCATAGTAGGGGCTGGTTTTTCCCAAACCATTCTACCGTAGACACTACCAAACGAGCGTCCGTTATCGGTTTTATGACACCGCAATTGCAAATCCTTCGGCCAATCTTTCCAACTGCCTCCGTACGGAGTATGATGAAGACGTTCGAGATTTAATGGCGATAATGCTTTGGCTCTATGCAACGGATCGTTTTTATCGGTTTCTCCGGCTTTGAGTTCGGGTAAATCTCCGATCGTTTCTTTCACCGTCTTGTACTCGTTAGGCTTATGCGTCGGGTTGATCAACTCGATATTTCCCAATCGCGATGCTAATAACACCAATCTTTTCCTAGTTTGCGGTATTCCGTAATCGGGGCAATATACTGGATTTACCCACACATGATATCCTTCATTTTTCAAAAGATTCTCGAAATCGGATAAAACGGGCTTTTCTTTGAAAGATAAGATTTGAGCCACGTTTTCCATCGTAACGATGTCGGGATGAACAGCCTTGACCAATCGTCCGAATTCATATAATAAATCGTATTTATTCGGATCTTTCTTTTTGTTTTTGAATGCATACGACGAAAACGGTTGACAAGGGGCGCATCCTGCCAACACTCTAATAGATCCTTTGCCGTAGGCTGTGCGGATTTCATCCGGAGACACCGTTTTAATATCCTTATATATGAATTTCGCATTGTTATTCGTTTCATAAGCATACCGGCAGGTCGCATCGAGATCATACCCTGCAAGGATATTGAATCCCTTGCTTTTCATCCCGAAACTCAATCCGCCGATACCGCAAAATAAGTCGATAACTTCAATAGATGGGAACGATTCGTTTTTGATATTCTTTCCTTTCATAATCCGATTTCAAAAACAGAGTGTGCTCAATTAGACAACCGATCTATTTCGGATTGAATCTGACCTATAACCTCTTTATTGGCAATTTCTCCATCTAAGCTGAATACGATAAACACATTACCGCCATATCGTTCTTTGAACGATTCGAAACTCACTTTCATTCGCTCAGTCAGCGAATAACTACCGAAATTGGCACTCGCTGTTATCGGTTTGATTTGTATGCCTATGGCTTTATCTCCGATTTTTGCGATATAATCAATATCTCCAGCATGATCCAATTCGGGATCGCTTTCTTCGAAGTTGATATTAGGAAATACTTTAACCAATCCGTCATTGATTACAGACTTTTCTCGTATATAACCGTCATAAGTACGATTTATAGTCAGATTGTATATATAGTCAATGCAGTCCTGTTCTGTCAATTCACGAAAAGCTGCTTCCCATTCCGGAATCACGACTTCCGTAATTTTTGCATACAACCGTTCACCCAATTCATGGAGACTTTCGACTGTGATTTTCGTCGGATTTTTTCCTGCGGTATGAGCATTTTCGAAATACCATGATTGCCATTCATCGAACGAAGAAGGTTGGCAATCGCGAATAAGAGCCATTACAGCACCTACTTTATTCGGACGGGATAATTGGTATGTTTGGCAAGTGTAGTTCAGCACGCGTTCCTTTTTCCCGAAATTCATTGAATATCTATCCATAACGTTATAGGTTTATCAGTTTCTCGAATTTGTTTTTATATTTGAAATCAAAAGAATAGTCCACGTCTGCCAAACCGTTTTTCAGCATATGTGCATTTATAAAAGTTTTGTTGTCTAAGTATAAGTAGCACAACAACAAATCTTTATCGTCATACTTTATGGCATCGTAACGTAAAAAGACCTTCCTTCCTTTTGTCTTTTCCGCAAGAAATTTTGTCGCATTACCATTGACAGATGGCTTTTCTTTGATTCCGAGCAGTCGTATGGTAAGTCCATTGTTCAATACAATAGTATTTGGTGACAAAATCGTTTTTACAGAAAAATACTCTTCCCGTTCTTTCTTGTCTTTATCTATCCGTGAACCGAATTGCAACTTCTTAATCTCGATTTTGCTTTCCATTTTGTGCGGGTCACTGAATATATAAGGCAAAGTTTTCTTCTTTTCGTCCATGTCGAAAACAGATCTATCGTTGCTGTATCTATATTCTACATTGCCGAACGAAAAGGATGAAGCGACCTTTTCCTCATAGTATTTTTTATAATCGGGATTTATTTCATACCCGATAGAATTACGTTGCAGATTACGCGCTGCCAAAGCCGTAGTCCCGCTACCCATGAATGGATCGAATACCGTTTCTCCAGCAAAAGAGAACATTTTTATCAAACGGTGCGGCAATTCTTCAGGAAATACCGCAATGTGTCCGTCTTGTTTAGCCCCACCGAAATTCCAATGGGAAGCAAAAAATGTATTCCATTCATCTTTTGTCATTTCCGAACATTGCTTTTGCTCAATAGCGGGAACGGGAGCCTTACCTTGTTTTTTGAAAATTAGGATAAATTCGTAATCTATTTTCAAAATACCGTTTCGAGGATAAGGAAAACTACCCATAACAGCTCCTCCCCCTGTCGTATTCATCGTTGTTTGCTTCTGCCAAATTACGGCTCCCATATAATCCATTCCGAGAGCTTCGCAAAAACGTATGATTTCGGTTCTTATGGGAATCACTTTATAACGTCCGTAATAGACGGAACGAGCGAATTGGTCTCCTATATTTATGCACAAACGGCAACCGTCATGCAATACTCGATTGCACTCCGCCCAGACCATATTCAGATTGTTGATATAACTTTCGTAACTATCATGAAATCCTATTTGCCCATCACTCCCATAATCTTTCAATTGCCAATACGGGGGCGACGTAATGATCAGATGGACGGATTTGTCCGGCATAAGAGAAAGATTCCTGCTATCTCCGTTAATAAGCGTGTGTATAGTCTTTATTTCCATTTCTATTGTCAATTATAGTCTTCAACGCTTTATCTGCAATGTTTTTATCGTCTCCGATAATTGCATTTATCTTATCCGCAATCCAAAGGCTCAACAACTCTTCCCGTTCGATATTCAAGATATCCGAAAGCAATACCACTTGCTCCTTTTTAGCTTGCCTGTCTCCGCGTTCTATTCGGCTATACATAGGGACATCTATATTCAAAGCCGAAGCCAATTGCTTTTGCAACAATCCGCTTCGGACTCTGGCCGCTTTGATCTTTTGAGCGAATAACATTCGAATATTTTTTCAATTTGTCATTATTTGGCAAATTTACTACTTTTATTTCGTTTATGCACCATAGAATGCCAATAATTTGATTGACTTGAATTTAGTGATTGAGGTACAGTTGATTATTTATCTATTTCCCCTAAATCCCTCTGCTTTTCCTTTGCGGTTGTATTGGTCGGCGAATGCTCTGCCGTAGCTTATCGAATTGCTCTTTGAACCACTCGGCAATGGGCTTTCGGTCAATGGCAAGAACCAGTCTCGTCCCGTCCGTGGGGTCTTT
>ERZ827488.310-NODE-310-length-77746-cov-12.881505_pt1 | contig 77746 bp, 57 predicted proteins | sample MGYA00519771_ERZ827488 | MGnify/ENA primary metagenome ERZ827488 (study PRJEB31778, sample SAMEA3449323) | human gut metagenome | biome: human gut; feature: human-associated habitat; material: faeces | place: United Kingdom | collected 2010/2012 ... | reverse complement strand
TATTGTACTATGAAAGGTGATTTTTTTGTATAACTTTTTATGCACACCCGCATAGCGGGTGGTTGTTTGTCCCACATTATTCATGTGGGACTGGGTAAACCCATTAATCGGAAAAGCTGCTGTCAAGCGACAGCAGCTTTTCTTTTTTTGGAAGTATTCAAGAAGTTATAAAGTTCCGTGAGTAATGGAAGAAGGTAATATTTGCGAAAATGTCACAATTTAATGCGGAAAATTATCAAATACCACTTGCTTTTTCTTTCTCAATATGATATTATTAGTACGGATACTAAAACTTTTATAGAGAGGTGATTTGTTTGCGAAGAAGCAGCAGCGAAACAAGGAAGAAAATCCTGACCGCATGCGTTCGTCTTTTTTTGGAGCAGGGGTATAAAAACACCTCTGTCAGTCAGATTGTGGACGAAGCAGACGTGGCAAGAGGAAGCTATTTGAATCTGTTTCCCACCAAGGATAAAATTTTGCTGGACTTGACCGAAACGATGTTCGGCGGTCAGTTTGGCATGGCAAGGAGCATTGCGGGCAGCAAGCTGCCGTCGGTGTATGCCTATGCGGTGGATACGGCGATCCAGCTCACCCTCACCGAGCTGAACGAGAATCTGCGGGAGATTTATATCGAAGCCTATACCGCCCCGGATACGGCGGAATATATCTATGTGCATACCACGGCGGAATTAAAAGAGATTTTCGGTGGGAATTTTCCCGATTACACCGACAGCGATTTTTATGAAATGGACATCGGCACGGCAGGGCTGATGCGCAGCTATATGGCACGTAAATGCGACATTCATTTCCCGCTGGAGCGAAAAATCAGCCGCTTTCTCACGGCGGAACTGAGAGTGTACAAGGTGCCGGAGGAGGAGCAGGCCAAAGTGCTTGCCTTTATTCAATCACTGGATATTAAAGCAATTGCTACAGAGGTTATGTACAAACTGTTTGCAATATTGGAAATGAAATACGACTTTAAGCTGTCGAAGGACGGAGAAACGGAGGTAACAACATGAAAAAACGATTAATCAGTATCATGCTCGCTCTTTGTATGGTGCTCTGCCTTATGCCGACGGCAGTGCTGGCAGCGGATGAGGTCTCTGCAAAGGTCAACGGAATTGCCGTGCCCGCGGCGGGCGGAAGCATCACGGGTGAGGGCATTTCTGGCAGCGTTGTTTTTGACGCGTCCGCCAAAACGCTGATGCTCGAAAACGCCACAATCAGCGTGACGACCGAAGAAAAAGCCATAGACATTCGCAGCGGCATTGACACGCTGATCCTTAAAGGAAAAAACGAGATCAAATGGGCAGACGAAAGTGATAAGAAGACGAGCATTTGTGCGATCTCCGCCTCAAGCAGTTCCTTTCTCATCAAGGGAAACAGCCGTGAGGACAGCCTGACGGTCACGCTTCCCGGAACGACGGGCGGGTATAAGTACGCTTATGCCATTTCAATGGGAAAATGTGAAATCCGTAACTGTTCGTTAGACATCACGGTGATCGGCGGTATGCAAAATGCCGGCGACAACGTTGCGATCCGTGTGTCCGACCTAAAGATAAAAAACGCGGCGCTGAATCTTATCGTCGGCAAAGACCGCCAAGAAAATGTGCAGAAAGCGATGCAGGGCGGGTGTGTTTATGCCACCGGTAGAATCTCGATCGAAAACTCGTATATTAATGCGGGAATCTATTCGTCTTTAGATGCTCACCTTGCCAACTTCTACGCAGTTTTGCAGGGCCAAGGCGGAACCACCTGCACAGACAGTGTGATTTATGCAGAGGCGGATGTTTTGAAAGTGGGAAGAACAATATGCTTAGACGGCGTAGACACGACTTTTTCCGTTAAAAACAGCATATTCAAGGCAAAAAGTAATCAATACGCATTCTCCGGCTACAAGTATGCAAAACCGACTTTCGAAAGCAGTCTGGTGGAGCTTGAGTCCAAGGATATCGTGATGCGCGGTCCCACCTTCGGAACCATAAGCGGCTTTACAAAGATCACCGCCACCGACAAGAACGGCGGGGACACCACATATAAGCCCGGCGACGATCTCAGCACACTCAGCACCGATTCACGCAAGGTCGTGATCGAAAGTCAGATCCACTCTCACTGCGTCTGCGGCGGAGAAAATGCGGCGGAGGGGCATACGGTGCATTCTCCGCTCATGTGGACACCTTGGACAAAGACGGATTCTCTCCCGACCGCGGCAGGAAACTACTATCTGACGGGCAATGTGCTTCTGAAATCCAACTCCGATTATTTTATGCCCGACGGGGTGCAGATCTGCCTGAACGGATACGCCATCCGCGGCGTGGGCGGAACGAACAAACCGAGACTTTATGCAAACGGCGGCACGCTGACCGTAACCGACTGTGGCACACGGGGATCCATCGGGGATATCAAGATGTCGTCCGGCGAGCTGCTTGTGTACGGCGGCAAATTTGTCCGGGAGTTTATCATCGGAGAAACCGGCGGTTTTACCGCGGCGGACAGAGTCGGTATTGGCGCCGAGGTGACGAATAAAGGCTTCATTTTCGGCGGCATATTTGACGGCGCTGTGATCAATGACGGCGGAACCATAAAAGGCGGAACCTTTAACGGCAGGGTCAATCTGAAAAGAGGCAATGTGATCGGCGGCATTTATTACGGAAGGGTGACATACGGCGGAGCGGTTATCCATGACAGCGCATGCCGTTATCTGACCTTCGACACCGACGGCGGCAGCGCGATGGATGCGCAGAGAGTTTTGCGCGGACAGAAGGCAACGCTTCCGACCGAAAACCCCGTCAAAACAGGATATATTTTCAGCGGCTGGACAGGGTTTGATTATACGAAGCCGATGCTTGAGAATGCCGGGGCGAAGGCGATATGGACGGTGTGCGACCACTCCGGCAACACCACGCAGATCTCCTGCACGGAGCCCGTTGCCTGCTCGGTCTGCGGCGGCACGATCGTGGCTTTAGGTCACGATTTCTCCGCATCCGTATGGCATCATGACGGGGATACCCACTGGAAGAAATGCGCCCGCTGTGATGCAAAGAATGACGAGAACCCTCATATTTGGGACAATGGCAAGGTGACCGTACCGTCTACCTGCCTGACGGAGGGCGAAAGAATATATACCTGTGACGAATGCGGCGCGACAAAAAACGAGCCGATTCAGGCGAACGGTCACAGCTGGGATCAGGCGTGGCAGCACAATGCGACGCATCATTGGCATGAGTGCCTGAATGCCAACTGCGATGTGAAGAATAATGATTCCAAAAAGGACGGATACGGTGCGCACACCGGCGGTACGGCTGCCTGCACCGCCGAGGCAATATGCGAGTACTGCCATCAGTCCTATGGAGAAAAGGATCCGTCCAACCATGTGGGCGGCACGCAGGAGTGGACAATAAGAACCGCTTACATTCACGAGCAAAAATGGAGCTGCTGCGGCGCCGTTATCGTGGCGAGCGAAGCCCATGAATGGTCGGACGGCGTGTGCAGCGAGTGCGGATATGCGTGCCTGCACGAGGATACGGACAAAAACCATATCTGCGATATTTGCAGCAAAGTGATTTCTAATCACGAAGACGCGAACAAAGATCATATTTGCGACTACTGCGGAAAGATAATCTCCAACCACGAGGACGCAAACAAAGATCATGTTTGTGATTACTGCGGAAAGATCATCTCCAACCATGAGGACGCGGATAAGGATCATGTCTGCGACTTCTGCGGAAAGACGATCTCCAACCACGAGGACGCAGACAAAGATCATATCTGCGACTATTGCGAGAAGATCATCTCCAACCATGAGGACGCAGACAAAAACCATATCTGTGATTTCTGCGAAAAGATAATCTCCAATCACGAAGATGCGGAAAATAACCATGTCTGCGATATTTGCGGCAAGACCATTTCCGACCACAAAGACGCAGATAACAATCACCTCTGCGACTACTGCGGTGAAAAAATCAGCAATCACACCGGTGGCAAAGCAACCTGCATAGCTAAGGCGGTCTGTGAGATTTGCAAAGAAAGCTACGGCAGCCTTGACCCGAACAACCACACCGACCTGAAACACATTGACGCAAAGGCTGCCACCGCTGCAGAAGAAGGCAACATCGAGTATTGGTACTGCTCCGGTTGCAAGAAGTATTACAAGGACGCCAAAGCAACACAGAAAATCACCAAGGCTCAAATCGTAACGGCGAAGCTGCCAAGTGATAACAACGGTAGCAACAATAAACCGGGTAACAATGCAACTACTTCGCCTCAGACCGGTGACAACAGCAATTTTGCCTTGTGGATTGCTCTGCTGTTTATCAGCGGCGGTGCAGTAACTGTAACAACCGTTTATGGCAGAAAGAAAAAGCACAGCGTAAAGTAAAATCAAATATTTAACCCAAGGGCGGCTGTCGGAAACGGTAGCCGCTTTTCCCACTTTTCCTGCAACAGTATGTCAAAATGTGTGTGTTAAAATGATGTGAACTGCTCCTATGATTATTGGTACTTTTCTTGAAAATTAAGATTTGTCTGGAAAAGAAGTTTACACATTTACACAATCAGCTACTATGGATAATGAGCATTTTGAAAATTCAATGAAATTTGTTAAGCAATCTGAAAAAATGCAACTGTACATGATGGTCTGTATGTAAATGCAAGTGAAACTAATGAAATTATCTCATATCTAAATAAGAATGGTTTTGGAAAATAATCTATAATCAAATAATTATCATATCCACAGTAATACTTTTGTTACTGTGGATTTTTGCTTTTAGATATTCGACAAAGTAAATACATTATGCTAAAATAAGTTTATAAATCATAAGGGGAGCAGATGTATTATGAAGTCTGGAATTGCATATTATCATCTTCCAGGGTTATTTGAATTTTATGAGTTTTACAAGGTGTTTTTGCCACTATATCGTGAACATAGGGAATATTTCTATGATTGGTGTGAGATAGGCTCAATTTATGGTGCACCAAAAGGTTGCATTTGGAGTGGAGGTAGAATCAGTTTAGGTGAACATAATCAACAAGATGTTTTAAAGTTAATGAATAAATACGGTATTTCTGCAAGGTTAACTTTTAGCAATTCACTAATAAAACAAGAGCATTTAACTGACAAGAAATGTAATGAATTGTGCAAGTTATTTAATGACAACAATAAGGTGGCCAATGGTGTAATTGTTCATTCTGACTTGTTGGTTGATTATATAAAAAGCTATTATCCAAATTTTTACCTAGTATCTTCAACTACCAAGGTACTAACAGAATTTAATCAATTAGTAGATGAGATAAATCGTAAAGATTTCAAATATGTTGTTCCAGATTTTCGCCTAAATAAAAGCTTCGATAAACTAGAAACATTAACTCAACCACAAAAGGATAAATTAGAATTTCTGTGTAATGAATGTTGTTTCTATGGTTGCTATGATAGAAAGAATTGCTATGAAACTGTAAGTAGGCAAATACTAGGTTATGATTGTCCTGACCATATATGTGTAGCACCTGATTCACAAAATGGTTATAGCTTTTCAAAAGCAATGACTAATCCAGCATTTATAGGTGTTGATAATATCAAGAATGTTTATATGCCAATGGGCTTTTCTAATTTTAAAATAGAAGGCCGTTCTTTGGGAAGTGCATTGATTCTCGAATTTCTCTTGTACTATATGACAAAACCAGAATATCATATCCATGTTAGAGAAAAAATCTACCTTGATAATATGCTGGACTTATTCTAATAATTACTATAGATTTTTATAATTTTCGTGATATAATAGTTTTGTACTTATTTTGATATATAGACAATACAAATTAAGGAGAAGTTATGAAAGATATTATTTTTCTTATTGTGTTGTTTATTGCTAATGTTATACAAGCAATTACTGGATTTGCCGGTACTGTTCTTGCTATGCCTGCATCTATGTTTTTGCTTGGTGTTGATAATTCCAAGGTTGTACTTAATGTGATGGCATTATTATCTGGATTGTTAATTGCTATTTCCAGTTATAAGAGGATTAATAAAAAAGAACTGCTGAATATTTGTGTTTTTATGCTCATAGGTATGACAGTTGGAATATTATTATGCAAAGTTATTTCATCAAATTCATTGCTTATTATCTATGGAATAATCATTATTGTTATTGCTGGAAAAATCTGTTATTTCATAAGGAACATAAACTAACACAAGCATTTCTAATTGCAATTCTAATTATAGCTGGCATAATTCATGGTATGTTTGTGTCTGGTGGAGCATTGCTTGTGGTATATGCAACACAGGTACTAAAAGATAAAGAGGAATTTCGTGCTACGGTTGCTCCGGTATGGATTGTACTTAATTCAATTCTTCTAGTATCTCAAATACAAGCTCACGCTTTTAATTATGATAACATAAAATTAATTTTACTAAGTATAATTCCACTAATCGTTGCTACGTGGATTGGTAAAAAACTTTTAAAGAGAGTTTCACAGAAGGTATTTCTCAATTTGACATACATCTTGCTAATTATATCAGGTATTTCATTGATAGTACAAAGGAGATATTGTGGCTATTACAATAAGAATGATAACAAAGCTAGTAGAACATTTAGATATGAAATTAGTTGCTAGTGAGAATGGACTTGATAGAGAAGTCACTTGGACTCATATGGTCGATAGTGATATTATTTCAGTTTTTCTACAGGGACAAGAACTAGTTTTCACAACAGGCATTGGCTTAAATGAAGACTTATCACTATTTGAACTTGTAAAAGATGTCTACCATAAAGGTGCGAGTGGTATAGTTATTAATATTGGACCATATGTTAAATCTATCGACCAGGATATTATTGACTTTGCAAATGAAAATGATTTTCCTGTGTTTGAAGTTCCATGGTCTGTACATATGGCTGAGATTATGAGAATTATATGCTTTGAAATAACCAAACAACAGCAAAACAGAATTGAGATTAGTGCTGCCTTAAGTAATGCTTTTTTGTGTCCAATACAAGAAGATTTATATGTTTCTATATTAATGAAAAAAGGGTATTTACCTAACAATTCATATGTAGTATCTATTATATATGTCAAAACGGAAAACTTAGAAATTGAAGACAACCGTAGGGAGTCCATTGTTTCTCAATTAAGTGGATATATAAGGTGGAATTATAAAAATATTCTTACTTCCGTTCAGGATAAATATATATCTTTAGTACTTTGTAATTATAGTGATATTGAGTGTGATGAAATATCTAAAAATGTATTCAATAAATTATGTACTTGGTTATATACCTCAGCAACAAGGTCTTTATGATGACTTTACTCTTAATCGATTCTTGTGGTATATGTCAGCACTTAAAGGCCTTAAGAAAAAAGAAGCAAAAGACAAAATCACTTCACTTCTTGATACTGTTAATTTAACCGATTCTGCACACAAAAAGCTAGGTGGCTTTTCCGGTGGTATGAAACAAAGGGCATTGATTGCTCAAGCGTTACTTAATGACCCTAAAATTCTGATTCTTGATGAACCTACTGCCGGTCTTGACCCAAAGGAAAGAATTAGAATCCGTAACTTTATTAGTGAAATAGCTGAGGATAAAATCGTTTTGATTTCAACTCATGTGGTATCTGACATTGAATTTATTGCCAAGGAAATTATTCTACTAAAGCAAGGCATACTTGTGTCACATGATACTTGTCCAAACCTTGTAAGTGAAATTGAAAACAAGGTGGTTGAAGTTGAAATTGATAGGGAAGAACTAAAGTATTATCAAGATAATTACAGAGTTTCTAACCTATATCATAATGGTGAAAAGATTGTTGTTAGATTAGTGACAGATAGCTCTCCTGAAAATCACTATTCTAAAATTGTAAAACCAACCCTTGAAGGCCTATACCTTTATGTCTTTGAACAGGGATTGTAATAAAATTACTTATAACTAGATTTTTATAATAAACACCTTCCTAAAAACCACAGCATTATATGGTTGTGGTTTTTTGCTAGTTAATAATTTTTTAAAAGTATAATTTCTCAACTTTCTTGAAATAAATCGTATAATCTGTTATATTAAAGTAGGGGTGGATTAATGCTAAAAATTGCAGTTGTGGATGACGATATGGTATTTGTAAATAAGTTGTCCAATATTATAGCTAAGACTTGTAATCAGTCAAAAATAGAATATTCATTACAGAAATATTCAAACGGTATGGATATTTTATCTAACTATTCACAGTTTCATTTAATTTTTCTTGATATTGAAATGCCTTTCTGTAATGGTATTGAAACTGCTGAAAAAATAAATAAATTAAAAGGTAATTCTCAAGTACCTTTATTTGTATTTGTTACAAGTCATGATGAACTTGTTTTTGAAGCACTAAAAAGTTATCCTTATACTTTTATCAGAAAAAGCAGTATGGAAACTGATGTAGCTGAATGTATAAAACATATTAATGATTCTTTAAGAATAGATGACAATACTATCTTTTTACATGCAGGCAGAAAAGATGTAGCTGTTAATGTTGATGATATTATTTTCCTGGATAAAATTAATAATTATGTGATTTTCCATACTGAAAACGGTGATTATAAGGTTAGAAGCAACATAAATAAAGAATTCAAAAAGATTTGTGATTACGGGTTTGTTAGACCACACATAGGTTATGTTGTTAATAATAATTATATTCAATACATAGCCAGTGACAGTATTTTATTAAAAAACAATGTTAGTGTTCCTCTTAACAAGAAATACAAAGAAGCAGTGAAAACTGAATTCTTCAACTGGATAGGTGATAGGGATGTTTAATTATGTTTTTGAAATAACCGTCAATTTATTACAGTCTATTTATTTTGTGGGATTCTTTCTGTTATTCTTAGGTGGTAAGTTTTCAACAAGAAAGAATATAATTCTTTTATCAATATTTATTGCACTTAATTTTGCAGTTCTAACATATTTTACATACAATCACCCTAACATTGTTATGCTTGATATGTTTATAGGAATTATATTATATGAAATATATTGTATTACTTGCCTTAAAGGTGAATTGGCAATTAAGCTAATACTTCCATTTATAGTATCGTTAATAAATACTATCATATCATATGGTTTTGTTTATTCATCATCTATAATTTCCGGTGTAACTTTTGAAGAATTAATTACAAAGTCAAGCTTGTTTAGATATTTATTTGTTATTCTTGCTAATCTAACCACGATGGTAGTTCTATTTATAATGTGGCAAACTAAAGCTAAAGCATATAGCTTGAAGAAAGTTTCTAATGTGATTGCATTTGTGGCTATACCACTATTAGCTATGATGATTTTGTACATAACTATGTATGTAATGATACTTACAAATTTCCAATCTAACATAATTATCTTACTTTCAATTATTTGTGTCAGTATGATTGTAATTGCAGGAATAGTTTGGTTTATGATAGCCAGAATAAATAAGGATAATGAAATTAAAACTAAACTATTATTATCAGAACAAAAAGCTAATTTATATAAACAAAATATAATCAGTTCTAATAGCCAAATTGAAACTATTAAATTGTTAAAACATGATATGAAGAATAATATTTCCTGTATTGATGCTTTAATTGAAGAAGAAAATTATGATGAAGCACATAATATCTGCCATAGCTTAACTAATAAGTACACATCTATAGGAACAATAGTAAATACTGAAAATTATTTATTAAACGCAGTACTAAATGTTGAAATTGAAAAAGCTAAAAGCTATGGAATACCCGTTAAACTAAGCATTACTAATGACTTAAAAATGTTTAAAAACAGTTCTGATATTATTTCATTAATCGGTAATATTCTTGATAATGCAATTTCATATTTATCTAAGAACAAAGTAAAAAACAATGAAATTAATTTTTCTACAGGGTATGAAGGTTCTTATTCCGTCATAAAATGTAGAAACAATATACTCGATTCAGTATTATTTAATAATCCTTCACTAAAAACCGATAAGAAAGATAAAGATAATCATGGTAAAGGAATCACAATAATTAATAGCATTGCTCATAAATATAATGGAGATGTAATTATAAAAGAAAGAAATAAAGAATTTATAATTACTGTGATTTTGGATAATAGAAGTTTACCAGAAAACCTCTGATTTTTACCAAGTTAATACATAGTGTGTGAAAATGTGCTACTCTTTTCGTAGGTGATGTGTATATGTTACATAGACTTTCCGAAAGAGTAGCACTTTCTGTTTGTAATGATAGTGATAGAATTCCACTTGATATATATATTTATGGTTTTGAACTGTTAGTATCATCTGTAATTGAAACAATTAGTCTATTGTTAATTGGACTTTTAACTGGAAAATTTGCAGAAACAGTAATTTTTATTATTTCTTTCTCAAGCATAAGAGTATTTAGTGGTGGTTATCACGCAAACTCTTATTTAAAGTGTTTTATAGTAACAGTTGCATATTATTTGTTAGTTCTATTTTCTGCTGATATTATGCTAGCTTTCCCTAATAGAACAATTATATTAATCGCTATTATAACTTTGGTTTTATCCTTTATATTATTCATCTTAATGAGTCCGGTAAAAAGCAAAGGCAAATCAATATTAAATTATAAAAAGCAAAAGATACTTTCAATCATTTCTCTATGTATAAACGCTATATTGCCAATCATCTTGTTAACTATTTATCAAAACAACATATTAATCATTGTATATCCTACAATAATATGTGTGGATGTGCTGATTATTATAGAAAGTTTGAAAAAAGGAGATGAAAAAAATGAAAGAAAAGATTAGAGAAACACTTAAGAAAATGTCTTTACATGCAGTAAAGGTTTCTTGCAATACTGCATCATTCAATTTCTCAGGTCAACCAAAAGAACCTGAATCACTAAAGAAATATATTTCAAATAGAACTAAGTAATAATAAGTACAATTAATACTACTTATAAAAATTACTGGATTTTTATTTGTTATAACTTACACACCTTTGAAAAGTCACAACAAAAATGTTGTGGCTTTTCTATTTTTTCAAAATAATTATAAATTTTGCAACACTTTAAGATTTTCAAAAGTATTATTAATAGATAGAGGTATTATTCTATTATTTAAGCAATTAATTTGTTCAAATTAATAATTATTTTATCCAACATTTGTATAATATGACAATTGATTTTATTATTCATTGGCATATAATATAGTTAAAGATACGGAGGTGTCTGTTATGAAAAGAAATTTATTATTTGTTAGTTTTATAATATTAGCAATTCTTTTTACCGGTTGTTCTTTTAAGGATTATAATAGTACTTATAAGAATGAAGAAGGTTATTCTAATTACATAAGCAACAGTAAAACCGGTTGTAAAGATATGAACAGTTTTGGATTGGTTAGCAATTTGGAAGATGAAAAATCACAAGAATACTATAAAAAGAATTCTCGTGTATGTGGTGATTATTTAATTACCAACTATCTTGACGGTGTTTGTATCAATCGTTACTTAGGCCATAATAATACAATTAAAATACCTAAAACTTTAGACAATAAACCTGTTATTATGCTAGGAGAATTTATCAGTGATGAAAAGTATAATGGTAAAAATCAAATTTATGGAGCTTTTGCAGGTATTAAAGACTGTAAAATCACAATTCCATCAACAGTAAAATATGTTACTAGCGGTGTACTTTGGGTTTCTTGCGATGGAGATACAACCGGATTTACCGGCAAGTATGAAAATGACTTTGCATCAGTTAAAATTGATAAAAACAATCCATATTATACTTATATAGATAATATTATATATACTAAAGATATGAAAACTTTATTATACATAAATTTTTATGATTACTATAATAATGAAGATGGCGAAGATTTTTATATAGTTGCTGATAACATTGAAAATTTTGAACCTATAAATCAAATGTTATATGGTAATTATCCAATTTATTTTGGCAAAAATATCAAGAAAATTGATGCTGATTTCGGAACAGAAAATTCAGGAAATGTTCTTGTTTATTGTTATAAGGGTACTGTAGCTGAAAAATGGGCAAAAAATAAAGGTATATACTATGCATTTAATGATAATGATACCACAACTTCTGATGTTGGTGCTGTTCCCGGTCCTTACTGTAGTGATTGATTATGTGTACAACAATAGAGTTGCTAAGGCCGGACTTGATAGTATAAAGAAAGGTGATAAGATTGTCTTTCATCAAGAATGAAATAAAAAAGTGAGGTTGTTATGAAAAAGGTAGAATAATATTAGTGTTAGCTTTAACATTAATTTTGGTAACACTTAGTGGTTGCTTTTATAAAGACTACTGTAATGACGTAAAAGATTTAGATTCTGTATTAGTACTTAAATAAAATCATAGTATTAAAGCCTTGGGAAATAATCCAAGGCTTTTTATATAATTAAAACATTTTTCCTTTATAAGGCTTTGCAGGTAACATTTCAAAATCATATGTTTTCAATTCTTCTAAAGTAATGTTACTATGGCAACCTTCATGCACCATAAGGTTAGAATCTTCACCAAGTTGTACAACAACTACCGGTGTATTAGTACCATAAGCATAACCACATTCCCATGCTGTTCCACTGTCACTGTAACCACCATAATAAAGCATTACAACAACATCAGCCCAATCAATGAACTTCTTATCATTCATAAATGTTTCTTTTGACCACCAAGACTGCTGAGTATTTTCATCAGTTCTGACTTCATTTAGTCTAGGGGAGAAGAGAGAAAAACCTCTTTCTGTAAGTATCTTTTCTGCTATCTTAACATTCTCTAATTCTTTTTCATTAAAGAATGGACTTGCTAAATAAATTTTCATTTTACTTTTCCTTATCTTTCTTTGGTTTTACATTAGCTAATGGATTACTCTTTGATGCATCTTCAAGTTGCTTATTAGATAGGTGAGTGTATATTTCGGTTGTGCCTAAATTTTCATGACCTAAAATATCTTTCAGCACTCTAATATCCACATTACCATGCTGATACATAAGTGTTGCAGCAGTATGTCTTAGCTTATGACAACTATAACCCTGACTATCCAGTCCAATCTTTTCAAGATATTTATACACCATAGCTTGTACGGTTTTAGGACTCATTCTTTTTAATTGAGAAGATATAAACAAAGCCTTTTTATCTTTTAAACCATCAGCAGGTCTAACCTTTAGATAATCATTAATCGCATTTATACAAGCATTATTAAGATAAACAATTCTTTCTTTGTTACCTTTACCAAGAACTCTAATAGTATTGTCGTTGCGAATATCAGTTACATTAAGTCCTACAAGTTCAGATAATCGCAAACCACAATTTAAGAAGATTGTTATAATTGCATAATCTCTTTCTTTATGTTTACCTTCAACTGCATTAAGTAATTCAAGACTTTGTTCAAGAGTTAAATACTTTGGCAAAGCCTTTTTCTGTTTTGGCATTTCAAGTTCTTTTGTTGGGTCATAATCTAACAAATGCTTTTTAACTGTTAAATAATTAAAGAAAGTCCGTAGGGTAGAGGATTTTCGTGATCTACCTGCTGCTTTCATATTTCTATCACTTATCAGATAATTCATAAATTCATAAATATCGGTTAAAGTGATTTCTTTTAGAAAATCAATATCAACATCATCAATTTTAATCTCATCAAAATCACATTTAACATCACCACGAAGAACTTTGATAAATCTTAGGAACATTCTTAAATCTAAATAATATTCATTTATAGTTCTGGGAGATTTTTCCTTTATAGTTTGTAAATAGAACAAAAAATCTTTTACAATTTCCGGTGCTTCATCTCTAAAATTTACTGCCAAATTTTCACCTTCTTTAATTTTAAATTTTGAATATTTAAATGAGAGGGATAGGTATCTATTTATATACAAAATTATACAAAATGAATATTTTGTATAATTTAGGGAAGTCCTAAATAAGAATAGATGCTATTACTATATAATTAAGGACTAATCCCATAAATACTACGATTTTGCAAAATACTGTATAATTTTAAGAACCTATCAACAGATTGGAATTATACTGCCTATATCAATCATAGTGTTTTCAGTTAAGCTGAGCAATTCCACATTGTAATTTTGTGCAAAAGATTTTATGCTTTCATAATCCGGATGCAGTTTTATATTTCCTGTAAACACCAATGTGTTTCTATTGTATTTAAATGAACTGCCACCAATAAATCCATAATCTGTTCCCGGTAATTCTATGTAACCTTGCCTTATTAGTAATACATCCATTTCATTTCTACATGACTTGTAAATAGATTTATCCGATGTGATTATAGCATTTTCATTTACAATACAAGTTGAGCATTTTGTATAGCCTTGATTTACATTAATGATTTTTAGATTGTCCTTAATAGCCACTTGTAAGACTTCATCTGCAATAGTTTTTGTGTTACAAATTAGCTTATCGTTTAGTACAACACAATTTAGCATTACATTATTTGGATAATCTTTATCAATATTTTTGCTAATTTCAATCACATTAGGAAAATATTTTTTCAGATTTTCTTTAAGGCTTGTACATTCTTTAAGAACAAATACTGTATCTTTATTATAATGTAAAAATTGTAAATCTATATGGCATTGTTCAAATGTTAACAGTTTACTTAAATTTTCAGATGGTAGGACTTTTACTCCTAACTCCTCTACCCTCTTTACCAATTCTTTATTATTAGTTGACATAACAACTAATTTCGCATTATCTTCAGGTAAATTAGATTTAAAATTACTCATCAAGCATTGCCTCATAGGCTTCTCTAATGTTTTTTACTCCATAGATTGTAGCAGTATCAGAACTTACATTCTTTAAATTGTGATATGGAATAATGATTTTTGTAAAGCCTAATCTTGATGCCTCGTTAATTCTAGCTTGAGCATTTGCTACTGAACGAATTTCACCACCAAGACCGATTTCACCAAATGCAAGTGCATTTTCAGGAATTGGAACATCCTTTAAGCTACTGATTAATGCCATAGCAACTGACAAGTCAACAGCAGGTTCATCAAGTCGTAAACCACCAACTACATTAATATATGTATCACTATTAGAAAAATAGAAACCTGCTCTCTTTTCAAGAACTGCAATAATAAGAGCTAGTCTGTTATAGTCATATCCTGTTGACATTCTTCTAGGTGTACCATAACCGGAAGTTGTAACAAGTGCTTGAATTTCTGCTAAGATTGGTCTCGTACCTTCCATAGTACAAGCTACACAAGTACCTGAAACATTATGAGGTCTGCCTGAAAGCAACATCATTGATGGATTTTCTACTTCTGAAAGTCCTTTATCTGTCATTTGGAATACACCAATTTCATTAGTAGAACCATATCTGTTTTTAACTGCTCTTAAAATTCTGTATGACATTTGCTTGTCACCCTCAAAATAAAGAACTGCATCAACAATATGTTCCAAAACTTTAGGACCTGCAATAGAGCCTTCTTTGTTTACATGACCAACAACAATAGTAGGAATATCAAGATTCTTAGCAGTATGCATAAGTAGATTTGTACATTCTCTAACTTGTGTTACAGAACCCGGTGATGAATTTAGTGTAGTTAAATTCATAGTTTGGATTGAGTCAATCATAACTAAATCTGGCTTTTCAATCTTAATTTGTTCTGCAACAATCTCAACATCAGTTTCGGTCATAATGTAAATGTTTCCATTATTTACACCTAGTCTTTGTGCTCTAAGTTTAAGTTGTCTTTTTGACTCTTCACCAGATACATAAAGTATCTTTAATGATTGACCTAGCTTTTCGCAAATTTGAAGTAATATTGTTGACTTACCGATACCAGGATCACCACCAAGTAATACAAGGCTACCTTTAACAATACCACCACCGAGAACTCTGTCTAGTTCTTCTGAACCTGTGTTATATCTTTCTTCATCATTAGTATCAATAGTATTTATAGTTACAGGTTTTGAGTATGAGGACTTAGTAATACTTTTCTGAACTGTAGAGGCTTTTTTGTCAACTAATTCTTCGTTCATAGTGTTCCATTCACCACAGGAAGGGCATTTGCCATACCATTTAGGTGATTCATAGCCACACTCTGAACATATATAAACACTTTTAATTTTTGCCATAATTACATTCCTTTATAAATTTGAATTCATTAATCCTTGAAAGAGGCAATAAGAAAATTTCTTTTGATATTCTTTGTCACATAGTAAATATGTTTCATTTTCATTTGATAAGAAACCACATTCCACAATTATTGCCGGTACTTTTGCATTATCTAATAGAAAAATACCGTTGGATTCTTTGCTAATTCTTTCGTTATCATTTTGCAAATTTGATACAACAGAAGTTGTAATATTATCTGCAAGAACTTTAGAAAGTGGATTTTGTTTTGAATAAAAAACTTGAGTGCCTGAGCAAGACTTTGCCGGAAAAATATTTTGATGAATACTAATAGCTACATTCTTAAGACTACTGTTATAAATATCAAGTCTTTTGTACATATCAGATTTTTTCCTTTTAGCTATTGTATCAAGCGATTTATCTGCAATATCATTTTTATCATTACGAGTTAAAACAGTATCGTAACCATTTAATTTAAGAATATCATTAAACTTTAAACCAAATGATAAATTAACATCACTTTCATAAACATTATTTACACCAACTGCTCCGGGGTCTTCCCCACCATGACCACAATCAATTACTATTACTGAATTTTTCTTGCTTTCAGTTGTATTAGTCATAACCGAACTTTGGCTTACTGCTGTAAATATCATAACAATAAAGCAAAGTATCAGTGTTGTGGAAAGTACAAAAATATAACCTTTTCTTCTCACCATATCAGCTCCTATTACTGTATATGCAGAGAAAATAGAAATAGACTTTATACAAAAAATATTATAGCACACATAACATCATTTTTGTTGTGATTTGCAATAATTTTTTATTATTTATAAAAAAGAGCATATAATCACATAAGTAGCTGATGTGACCACCAAAAAGTTAGACTTTATATAGCGTAGTAGTTTTATGACTGCTACGCTATTTTTACGCAGCCACGGTGTTGAGACGATACTGTATCGAACTCATCCACCCAAGTTTCTCTTTAATTCTTTTTAAGTAAAATAATGCACTTCTTCTGCTTACACTTTGTATTTATCTAAAATTAAAGAAATAATTTTGAATTCAGACTTTTTGGGTACAATATGATTATCATTTATTAGGAGGTAAATACATTGGAAAGACGAATTTTAACAGAAGAAATTATTGACGATTATAGGAATAATTTAATACTACAAGAAAAAAGAGTGGCAACAATTGAAAAATATATTCGAGATATAAGAGCATTTTCAGTATATATACAAGACAAGACCATTACAAAAGAAATCGTAATTGCTTATAAAAGTCACTTGCAAGAAAATTATGCAGTACGTAGCGTAAATTCTATCCTTGCAAGTATCAACAGTTTGTTTGCATTTTTGAATTGGTTTGATTTAAGAGTAAAATCCTTAAAACTTCAACAAAAAGTATTTTGCTCTGAAGAAAAAGAACTAACAAAAGCCGAATACAAGCGACTTTGTGATGTGGCTAAGCAAAAGAAAAATCAGAGATTGAATTTAATTATTCAAACAATTTGTGCCACTGGTATCCGTGTCAGTGAGTTGCAATATATCACAATTGAGGCAGTAAAGTGTGGTGAGGCAGTTGTAAATTGCAAGTCAAAAACACGCTCAGTATTTATTATAAAGAAATTAAAACAAAAATTGCTCCGCTATGCAGCGGAGCAAGGAATTAAAAGTGGTATGATTTTTGTAACGAAAAGTGGCAAGCCAATAAATCGCACGAATATTTGGCGAGAAATGAAATCTTTGTGCAAAGATGCAAACGTCAATTCACAAAAGGTATTCCCACATAATCTTCGACACCTGTTTGCACGCACATTTTATGGCATTGAAAAAGATATCGCAAAACTTGCGGATATTCTCGGTCATAGTAGTATTGACACAACCCGAATTTATATTATTTCAACCGGTACAGAACACCGTCGCCGTATGGAAAATATGCACTTAATAATTTAGCCTTAAAAGAAAAAATCCACCTAAATCGGTGGCGAATAACATAATCGATATTATGTTGTAAAACATACTTAAATTTTTATTTTATTATAACATATTTCGTATCAATTTACAATACTACATATATAGCAAAGTTTGAGATATGTCAAAATTATCATTTAAACAAACACGAATAAGCCTTATCAAAAATTTTTCTTGACAAGGCTTAGTTTGTTATACAAATTTTCAGTTTTTGACACCTGCACTTAGATTGTAGGTGTCTTTCTTTTTGCCTTTTATACAACATAATATCGATTATGTTGCAAAGTGAAGGAGTTTAAGTATGAGTTTTTACAATGCACTTCTAAATGTGTTAAAATGTGACGAACGTTTTTTTACCGATGACGGACAGTTACTTCGTAATGCTGTATATGAAGTGGCAATGCAGATGGATGCAAAATTGATTAAAGCGTTATTTGATCATGAACAAACAAGAAAACGTTTTTTTACGGATGTTGATGGCATTGCTGTTTTTGATAAGATTGGTTTTGGTTGGGTAGTTAACAATCGTGAATTTTTGCCAGATTCCTACACACGTTATAAAAACAAAATTGGGCTTATAAATAATAAGGGCGAGTATATTTCTAATTCAAATGATGTAGAACTAGTTTTTCCTTATAAAGATTGTGTGCTTGAAGGCGGACAGACAAAAGAAGACCAAAAACGCAGTGAAATTTTTTATAACGAAACACTTGCACCCGATGAAGTGGATAGGTTACTTTGTCCAAAAGTGTTTACTAATGCTAAAAGATTTACCTCTGATGGAGTTAGTAATATTAATGATTTTTCCGAAAATGACAATTTAATTATTAAGGGTAATAACTTGCTTGTAATTTCCTCATTAATGAAGCTATATTCAGGCAGAGTATCTTGTGTTTATATTGATCCACCATATTATTTTAGAAAAAATAAACCCACTGACGCTTTCAAGTATAATTCAAATTTCAAATTATCAAGTTGGTTATTATTTATAAAAAATAGGCTTACTGTCGCAAAAGAATTACTAAAAAACAACGGTGTAATATTATGCCACATTGGAGAAGATGGTGCCCATTATTTAAAAATGTTAATGGCGGAAATTTTTGGAGAAGAAAACTTTGTTGAAACATTTATATGGAAAAACACCGATAATCCTGATTCTTTATCAAAAAAATCTCGTTCGTCTGTTGAATACATTATCTGTTTTGAGAAAAAGCAGGATTCTTCAAAAGAGTATATAGGGAAGCAATCAGAAAATGGCGATGCCCCCCTATTGAACTCAAGTAATACTATTCATGAACTAACGTTTCCTAAAGGATCTATTCGATTTAATATCAATGATGGTTTTTATGATTGTTCAAAGCCCGATAAAGTTGAGATATTAACTCCATTTTATGTTATTGATGGGACAAATGACCGAGAGGTAATATTAAAAGGTAAATTTAAATGGGGACAGCCAATGCTTGACAAAGAAGTTGCTAAAGGAACATATTTTATTGTTAAAAGCAACAAATTTTCGGTGCGTTTTCAACGTTCTGAATCAACACATATGGCACCTGAAAAATTTATCGAAGAAAATTACCTATCCAAAGCGATTGGTGTAGGCACAAATGAAGATGCAAGTTCACATCTTAAAAAGATGAATATAGATTTTTCATATTCAAAACCAGAAAGTGTAGTCGCTTTTTTTCTTAAAGCTGTAACAAAAGAAAATGATTTAGTACTTGATTTCTTTTTAGGATCTGGAACCACAGCTGCAGTAGCACATAAAATGGGAAGAAAATATATAGGCGTTGACCAAATGGATTATATTGAAGATGTAGCAGTTGAACGTTTAAAAAAGGTGATTAACGGAGAAAAAGGTGGTATCTCCCAAATGGTAAATTGGCAAGGTGGTGGTTCTTTTATTTACTGCGAGCTTGCAAAACTAAATCAAAATTTTGTCGACGTTATCGAAAAGGCGACAACAGATGATGAATTGTCAAAGCTTTATGCCAATATACTTGAAACAGACTTCATAAGTTATAAGGTCAACCCAAAAGATATTGATACAAATTCAGAAGACTTTATTAAGTTATCTATTGATGATAAAAAGAAACTACTTATGGAATTACTTGATAAAAATCAATTGTATGTTAATTACTGCGATATTGATGATGAAACATACAAAATTTCAGAAGAAGACAAAGCATTTACAAAGAGCTTTTATGGGGAGATATAAAAATGCCATTCCTTTATGAAAAGATAGATACATTGCGTGAATTTGGTACATCTAAAGAAGTACCAAAATATATATCGGAAAACTTAAACTCAAATTTTGAACTGCGTCCATATCAGACAGCTGCTTTTGAAAATTTTATTACATATTTTGAAAGTGACAAGTTATGTCAAAAACCAACACAAACACTTTTTCACATGGCAACAGGATCCGGTAAAACACTTATTATGGCAGGGTTGATATTGTACCTGTATAAAAAGGGATATCGCAACTTTTTGTTTTTTGTTAATCTTTCAAATATTGTTCAAAAAACAAAAGAGAATTTTTTAAATAAAATCTCAAGCAAATATCTATTTTCGGAAAAAATCACTATTGACGGCGAAAAAGTACCAATTAAAGAGGTTGCAAATTTTCAGTATTGTGATAATAATGCCATCAATATTTGTTTTACAACCACTCAAGGACTTCATTCTGACATGTGGAGTGTAAAAGAAAACTCGCTCTCAATAGACGACTTCGCAAATCAGAAAGTGGTATTTATTTCTGATGAAGCACACCATCTAAATGCTGACACAAAAAAGATGAACAAAGACGAAGAAGAGAGTTATAGAAGTTGGGAATACACAGTTCATCGTATTTTCGGTGCTAACCGTGAAAATGTTTTGCTTGAATTCACTGCAACTTGTGATATTAAAAATCCATCAATAAAAGCAGAATATGAAAATAAAATTATTTTTGATTACCCGCTTTATAAATTCCGTGCAGACAGATATTCAAAAGAAATTAAAACATTACGCTCTGATTTAGCTGTTGAAGATCGTGCTTTACAGGCGTTAATATTAAGCCAATATCGCTATAAAGTCTTTCAAGATTATCGCCAAAATGTAAAACCAGTTGTGTTCTTTCAGTCAAGATTAGTAAAAGATAATGCTAACAATATGGATAAAATCATAAATATGGTTAAAAATCTTACAGGTGATAAAATCAAAAATCTTTTTGAGCAATCTTCAAGTGAAATTATTGATGAGGCAAATAAGTACTTTGTTAAAAACAAAATATCTTATGATGAATTAGCTAGCGAATTAAAGGATGATTTTTCAAAAGAGCATTGTATATCGGCAAATGATAATAGTGATGTTGAAAACAAGCAAATAATTCTTAATTCACTTGAAGATAAATCAAATCCATATCGTGCGATTTTTGCTGTAGATAAACTTAACGAAGGCTGGGATGTTCTTAACTTATTTGATATTGTTCGCTTGTACGAAACTCGTGACGGAAGAAACGGTATTCCGGGAAAAACAACAATGAAAGAAGCTCAGCTTATTGGACGTGGTGCTCGTTATTGTCCCTTTAAGGTTTCAGAAGAACAAGAAAAATACCAACGTAAATATGACAATGATATAGATAATCCTCTTCGTATTTGTGAAACACTGTATTATCATTGTTGGAATGAGCCTCGTTATATAAGTGAATTGCATACAGCATTGCGTGAAATTGGTATTGACTTGGATAAAATTGTAACAAAAGAATATATACTAAAGGAAGAATTTAAACAGGATGATTTATATAAAAATGGATACGTTTTTGTGAACAAACCTATTTTGAAAAGTCGCAATGAAGTAATAGGTTTATTGCCGTCTGTAAGAGATAAAATCTTTAATATATCTATTGCTACCGGACGTTCCGGTGAAGATATAATTATGGATGAAAACTCCTCACAAGATAACAATCCAATTACATTTTCCTATAAAACTACAATAAGTGAAATTGCAGGTATTAATTACGTAATTGTTTATAAAGCTTTATGTAAATATAATATTTTTAAGTTTAATATATTAAAATCTTATTTTCCAAATCTAAAATCAACAAAAGAATTCATTCTTGATAAAAATTATTTGGGCAATATTAAAATTCATATTACTTCAAAATATGAGACACCTACTACTGATGTTTTATACTATGCTTGCTTCAAAGTTCTTGGAAGTATTGCTGAAAGCATATCAAGTATTAAAAAAACATATGAGGGAAGTAAGGAATTTACAGTTGAGTATGTACATGATGTTTTCAAAAACAAGAAGTGTAATTATATTGATCCACACAATGGTGGGATTGGCATGTCACAAAATGATATTAGCGTACCGATAGATTATAAAATGGATCTTTCAAAAGAAGATTGGTTTGCTTTTGAAGATAATTATGGCACAAGTGAAGAAAAGGCTTTTGTTGCTTATTTTAAAAAATATGTAAATGAATTAAAGGACAAGTACGATAAGGTATATCTTGTTCGTAATGAACGCCAGCTTCATATTTATTCTTTTGACGGTGGTGAACGCTTCGAACCTGATTACCTTCTGTTTCTACATACACAAAAAAATGATGGTTATGAACAATTACAAGTTTTTATTGAACCTAAGGGAACGCATCTTATTGAAAAAGACAGTTGGAAAGAGGATTTTCTTTTACAACTTGAATCAAATGCAATTCCTGTAACCAAATTTGCGGATAATAACAAATATAAAATTTGGGGATTCCATTTCTTTAATAGAGATGAGCGTTCTGTTGAATTTGATAATGATATGGTAAAACTATAAACCTCAATATCTCAATAGATAATAGGTCTTAGATTTTCCTGAATAAGTGTGTAATAGAATTAATCCATAAATACACTACTCACCATTGTTTCACAATGAAGCTAAAGCGTTTGATTTGGTCAACCTGTCCAATTAGTCTGCTCTTTTACATTATACATTTTAATTTCAAAAAATTAAGGCACAACCTACGGGTTTTTTCTCCATAGGTTGTGCCTTTTGTCATTTATAAATCACTTTTCCATTAACATTTCTATTTCTCAATCGCAAATACTATTTATATTTTCATACTCATAACTGATATTTTCTTATATATAAAAAGACTAAAATCTAAAAGCCTTTTAGTCCCGCAACAAGTGTTGTGGGACTTTCTTTATGTATGAGACTTAGGAATAAGGATAAATCAAGATAACATATCTACAAACAAGACAACTTATTTACAAACAAGACAACTTATCTACAAACAAGATAACATATCTACAATCAAGATAATTTATCTACAATTTTGCCATCTTCTATATAGATAACATAGTTACACTTTTCTGCAACCTTTTCATTATGGGTAACAAGGATAAGTGTTTTGCCTGACTCGTTGATTTCTTGCAACAGTTCCATTAGTTCTTCACCTGTAGTGCTATCCAATGCACCTGTAGGTTCGTCAGCTAGGATAATATCAGCATTTGACACTAAGGCTCTTGCTATTGCAACTCTTTGTTGTTGACCACCTGATAACTGAGTAGGCTTTTTCTTGGCATATTTCTCTATGCCTAGTCGTTTCATATAGTAGTTTACTCTATCCTTCTTTTCTTTATAAGGATACTTCTGACAGTTAAGTGGTAGCATAATGTTGTCGAATACTGTGTATTCATCCATTAAAGCAAAGTACTGAAAAACAAAGCTGATAACCTGGTTTCTTAGCTTACTTAACTGCTTATTCTTCATCTTACTGACATCTTGACCTTTCAGGATATATTCACCGGAAGTCGGTGTATCCATACAACCAAGAATATTCAGTAGTGTGGATTTACCTGAACCGGAAGGTCCCATAATTGCACAGAAGTCACCTTTTTCAATAGTTAGGTCAACACCGGCAAGTGCTTTTGTTTCGGAGTCACCTTTACCGTAAATTTTAGTAATATTCTTTAACTCAAGTATTTTCATATTATTTTCCTCCTATTAAATCCTTTGGTTGTACTTTTCTTAACTTAAACACAAGAGCAAGTATTGATGGTAAACACATAAGTAAGAATATACCTATACTAATTAGAACTACGCTACCGTTTAAATGGTAACTGGAAATAAAGTATGTTGATGACATTGCTCTTTTACCACCTGAACAGTAGATTATAGTATAAATTAGTGCTGAAAGAAAAGCTAAAAGTGAAACAACAAAAAATTCACCACATATTAGTAATGATACTTTTTTTAATGAATAACCATTAGCCATTCGAATACCTATTTCATTTCTTCTCATGTACATGTGTGACATTATTAGAATTGATGTACCTATTGCAACAAATACCATTATTGCAATAGCGATAATAAGCCAGCCACTATTTTTCTCCAGATTTTCTTCATTTAATTGTACTAATTCTGATGAAATTACTTTTGGTTCTTGGATTATATTATATTTCTTTGCCAGATTATTAATAGTTGCTATTGCCTTATCTGTACTTACATTATCCTTAACAATAGAATAGAAGTGCATAATCGAACTTTCCATCATATAAATATCGGAATTTTCAACATAAGCAACCATTACTGCATTATCCAACATCATAATATCGCCACTTGTAACTTCGTTGTAAAACCATTTACTGTTTGGTTCAAGAATTCCAACAACTTTGTAATATTGATCTATAAAATCCTTATAAATATCGCCAACTTTAAGATTGTTATTATGGGCAAATTCACTGCCTATTATCATTGACAATGGTTTTTTCTTACTGCCATTTACCTTTTTGTTACTATGGTCATCATTGTTAAAATATCTACCGGATTTAATAATAATTTTCTTTAGCTTATTACAATCCTTGTCCACTGTAACCTTATCAATATCACTACTTAAATCAGCAAAAACATGTGTAGTTGGAGTTAAGAAATTATTATCCCAACCTGTAAAAGTTTCTACTACATTTGAATTTAAAACATCAGCTTTAAATTTGCTGAAATTCTTACTGTCTTCATTTTGTACTTCTATTTGTATTGTTCTACTTGGATTGGAATCAAGTTCCTTATAAACTGTATCTTTATCAGTTACAACTGATTGGATAGATATTACAGAAAGTAAAAAATACAAAATAGAAAACAATAATTGAAGAAATAACAGACAGTTAAACAACTTTCTCTTAGAAATACTTTTTAAAATTTCTTTCATATATTACTCACCCCTCTTTTGACTTTAAAGCTTCAGCCGGTTCTACTTTAATTGCCTTAATTGCAGGTATTAGTGTTGTGACAAGTGCAGTAACAAGTACCACAAAAAGACCTATCACAAGATTAGGCAAATATAGTTTTAAAGTGTAATTTGCAATACTGCCAACAATCAAACCTAATAAAAACTGTACAATAATGGCTATTATAAATGAAATAATTGCAAAGCCTATCATTTCTTTAAAAATCATTTTCATAATTGAACCATTTGTAAAGCCAAAGGCTTTTCGTACACTAATCTCATACTTTCTTTTTTCAATCCAAAAGACTGTTATATTTATTGCGAATATTATTGTAATTATGTATCCGATTAAAGCAACAAATAATAAAAAGTCAGGATTCTCTACAACAACCTTTAGAGAATTGTCATCTTGCAATTCACCTAAATAATCAAGTGTAAAATTATCAAAGAGCTTTTTACCTTCGGCATTTATTTGCTTTATATCTTGTGAATATTCACCTTTTTCGTTATAGATAACAAAAGAAATATCTTCTAAATCTCGTTGTAGGTTATTTTTAAAATAATTTTTTGGCATTGATGTACAAGGCATTATTATTCGATTATCCCAACTTGATTCTTCATTAGGAATACCGATTACACCTTTAATCAAATATTCTTCCTCTTCAATTTCTATGTACTTATTACCATTCCTTTCATAGGCTTTTTTTAATAGATTAGAGCCTAATACTACGACTTTATTCCCTTTTTTAACATCATCAGCAGTATAATAACTGCCTGAAATTAACGGATAATGCCATACATTATTATTTGTAAAGTATTCACCACTTACTTTATTATACACATTGACTTCACTTGCATCTGTATGCAACAATAAGTCATTTATAAACAAACCTGTATCATTATCAATTTTAGAAAACAACTTATTCATTACACTACTGTCACTACTTTTTAAAGCTGAATAGGTTATATCATATACTTTCGCTTTCTTTGGATTATATTGGTTTTTTGCCTTATCGGAATAATATAAATTTGAAACAAAGCTAGTTCCTAACGAAATTAAAAGAATTGAGGTTACTAATCCGAAAATTAAAAGTGCAGATAGCAACGGTGATTGCTTTATTCTTATTAAAAGTGATTTCATAATATTATCATCTCCTTAAAACTTACAATGTAATTTCTGCTCATATTAGAACAGCTAAAAAACTTTTTAATTAACATTGAAATTAAATACCACCTCTCATAATTTCATCTACTGTACAGCACATAATCATTCTTAATTGCTTTGTCTTGATGACATCTACAGTATAATCCTTTTAATAGTAATTTCTTGACTTTTGGTACAACAGGTATAAAAAATTGACGCAAATGCACAATTGACCTCTTTATTTGTTAAGGAAAAGATGGTATAATATAGCCAAAAGATAAATATGAGGTAAAGTATGAAAATAGCAATATGTGATGATGAGACATTATTTTTGTCCCAATTAAAAAGTAAAATTTATGAATATTCAAATAACCACAATTTAGAGCCGGTAGTAGATGAATATACCGTTGGCAGTAATTTGATTGATTCTAATATAAAATATGATATTATTATCCTTGACTACCAAATGGATAAAATTGATGGTCTGGAAACTGCAAGACAGTTGCGTAATGGGATTAATGAATTTGCTTGTATTATCTTTCTTACTAATTACGGAGAAATATCTATTGACGCTTATTCTGTGGATACATATAGATTTGTATTAAAAAGCACTCTTTGGGATGGACTTTACAATGCACTTGATGACTACAGAAAGCGTATGAATACAGGCAAAAGTATTTCTGTAAAATCTGACGGAAGTTATATAACCATTGATACCGATGAAATAGTTTTTATTGAGTCACAAAACAGAATTACATCTATTCACCTATCTAACAATAAGATTATTGAAACTAAAACACCTTTATCCTCTATCTTTGAGTCGTTACCTCATACCGACTTTTTTAGGGTACATAAGTCATTTATCGTAAGCTTTAGGTATATTACAAGAAGGGACTTTTCTTCCCTAAATGTTACCGGTTATGACTATGAGATACCTGTTAGCAGAAAATACACAGCCGATTTTAAAGAGGCTTACTACAATTATTTAAAGGAGTAATTTATGGAATTAGATTGTTTTGTGGAATTCACTTGCATTTCCACGATTATATGGTTTGTATTACATTATGTAATGAATGTTAAATTTACTAAGAGATTTGTTATTGTACCGATAGTTACTTTTGCAATATCTTTTTATTTGCTTGTAGGTAAGTTTGATGAAAAATATATTTTTGGAACAGGGATATTATACTTATTACTGCCTATTCTTTTAGCAAAAGATTTGAAAAAAACAGTAGTCTTATACACGTCATTGTTGACTATTGTCTTATCTTATTTTATATTTGGTTTTATTTATTTTATAATGAATTTCTTTCAAATTCCTATAGAAGAAGAGGCTTATTGTTTAACTATGATAATCTCTATAATATTAGTTATAAAAATGATTAAAAAGATTGATATTGTTGGAATAATGAAACTGTTATCAACAAAAGTTAAGGTGATTTTATTAGTTTTTCTATGGGCACTATTTTGTTTTTATACTTTTATTAATGAATATCTTTCAGGTCAACGTCAGGAATTAATCCTAGCATATTCATTCTTTCTATACTTAATAATCTTTGGTTCAGGGCTATTAATTATTATGCTAATTAAAAATGTTAGGAAAAAGTCATATTATGAAAACCTCAGTAATATTATGGATGTTCGGTTAACCGAACAAGTTAAGCACTATGAACAAGTAGAAAAAACAGACAATGAACTAAGAAAGTTCCGTCATAACTATAAGAATATGAAAATAGGCTTAATGTCATTACTTAACAACAAAGATACTGACGGTGCTAAAAAATATGTGGCAGATTGTGATGAATTGCTTGATATTGACTACACACTTTATCAAACAGGTAATTCAATTATAAATGCTATCTTGTCTGATAAAGCTATGAAAGTTAAGGACAAGGGTATTACAATTAAATTTACCGGACTTATTCCTCAAACTAAAATCAGTAATACTGACTTATGCATTATTTTCGGTAACATTCTTGACAATGCTATTGAGGCAGTAGAAAAAGTTGATGATAATATTGCCAAGGAAATAAATATTGATGTTTATAAGAAAAAGGATTATCTGTTTATTACAGTTACCAACCCTACTAAAACCGAGATAGCTATTAAGGACAATAAAATTGTCACTTCTAAAGATGATAAAAGTAATCATGGTTTGGGACTTTCTTCTGTTGAAGAAACTTTGAAAAAATATGACGGTCACTTAGACTTGGATTGTAATAACAATAAGTTCACAACCTCATTCGACTTTTGTGTTGTGTGATGTGTAAGTTTCAATCAAAACAAATACTACATAATTAACAGGTGATAAATTTTATTATCACCTGTTTTACTTTTGTATATAAAGTTTTAATGAATAAAATATTAATCTGAAATCTAAGTCATATTACCATTTGAGAAAGTATATGTGCCTTTTTCAAAATGATAGTTCTGACCGTTTCTACTGTCTGAAAACTATTTATTTATAAAATTTTAATAAGATTTTTGTACTTTGATTTCTATTTTTATATATAATATTTAAAATATTTTGTATATCCATCTAACTTTTACTTGTATTCTGTTCAAATATATGATATATTAAAGACGTAAAATGGTTCGTGAAATAAATTATAAAGGAGGATATTTCTATGAAAACTACAAAAAAGATTGTTTCAGTGATACTTACGATGTGTATGCTAGTGTCAACAGCAGTTGTATCAAGTTTTGCAGCAAAAAAAGGTGAAATCTCGCCTGTTTCATCTGACTATGCAAGAGACAATTCTTACACAAAAGCTGCTGAAAACATTGATGCAGAGTATGCCTATACCGTTGATGATCTAGGTATAACATACACAAAAGATGCCACAACTTTCAAAGTATGGTCACCTACAGCAACCGATGTAAAAGTTAATATCTATGAAACCGGTTCTGATGATGAAAAAGGTGCATATAAAATTGGAACATATACACTTGAAAAAATGCTGGTTGATGGTGAGTGGAATGGTGTGTGGACAATTACACTTGTGGGTGAATGGAAAGATTTGTACTACACATACACAATCACAACCACTGATACAACACACATGGGTTCTGATGTAACAAAAACTTATGAAACACAGGATGCTTATTCAAAAGCAGTTGGCGTAAACGGCAATCGTTCAATGATTGTTGACCTTAATGATACAAATCCTGATGGTTGGTCAAATGATAGTCATATTCTTCTTGATAAATCAACACAGTCTTCAGTGTGGGAACTTCATATCAAAGACTTCTCTTATGACAAATCATCAGGTATAAGTGACGCTAATAGAGGTAAGTACCTTGCTTTCACAGAAACAGGTACTACTCTTAACGGTGACGGTAAGGTTTCAACATGTATTGATTACCTTAAAAATCTTGGGGTAACAACAGTTCAACTTAACCCATTCAATGACTTCCAATCTGTAAATGAAGCCGGAGATAATACTCAGTATAACTTGGGCTATGATCCACAAAATTACAATGTTCCCGAAGGATCATATTCTTCAAACCCATATGACGGTAAGGTAAGAATTAAAGAATGTAAAGAGATGATAAAAGCTCTTCATGACGCAGGAATATCTGTTGTAATGGATGTTGTTTACAATCACACTTGTTCAACAGATTCTTGTTTTCAAAAAACAGTTCCTGACTATTATTACAGAAAGAAAACAACAGGTTCATTCTCTAATGGTTCAGGTTATGGTAACGAATGTGCAACAGAGCGTGATATGTACAGACAGTACATAATTGATTCCCTAAAGTATTGGGTAAATGAATACCATATTGACGGTTTCAACTTTAACCTTATGGGTTTAATGGATGTAGAAACAATGAATATGGCAAGAGAAGCTCTCGATAAAATTGATCCAAGAATCACTATGTGGGGTGAAGGCTGGGCAAAAGGTGACTCATATCACCCTACAAATACATGCTCAGGTACAAAGTTCTATCCTGCAACTCAAGCTAACTCATCTAGACTCAGCGATAGAATCAGTTTCTTCAATGATTCAATGCGTGATGGCATAAAAGGCGATGCAAAAAACATCAAGGACACAGGTTTCATTCAAGGTTCAAAATTATCTGCAAAAGGAGTAAGCTACGGTGTTCGTGCTAACAGTTCAGGTACAAACAGGTGGAAAGCTCAAGGTCCTTCACAATGTATAACTTATGATTCCAGTCACGATAATGCAACCCTTTATGACCAGATTCTTGGTTCAACAGGTCTTACAAGTTATGGTGTTAGAAATTCTGATGCTATAAGAATGAATAAACTTGCAGGTGCAATTATCTACACATCACAGGGTATATCATTTTCACTTGCAGGTGAAGAAATGGCTCGATCAAAAGGTGGGGACACAAACAGTTACAAATCAGATGCTCAGACTAATATGATTAAATGGCAAAATATTGTTGATAATGCTGATTTAGTATCTTACTATAATGGTATGATGCAAATTAAGTCTGCATTCTCCCCTCTTACTGCTATGGATACCTCTTACGCAAATAATTTCCAATTCACTAACAAGGTTAGTGCACCTACAAATCAGATTTCATTTACAGTATCGAACGATGTTGAAGGTGAATGGAATAAGATGGCTGTTATTTATAACAGTGCAAATGCTCCGGCTGATGTAACTCTTGCTGACACATCTGTAACAGATTGGGTTATTATTGCTAACGGAGAATCAGCAGGTCTTGATTCACTTGGTGAAGTAACAGGTTCAACTTTCACAGTTCCGGCTTTCTCAGCTATTGTTGCTGTTGACAAAGAAAGTTATGAATCAACAGGTATTCATTCTTCAAACGGTAAAGTTAAGGTTAACTATGTTTATGAAGGAACAGGTGAAAAGCTTGAGGATTCTGTAGTTCTTCAAGGACCTGTTGGTTCAAGTTATGCAACAATTCCAAGTGTAGGAGTACCTGATACTTATGTAATAAGCCAAATAAAAGGCGATGCATACGGCAAGTTTGATTCATCTTTTAAAGAAGTTACATACTACTATACAGACTATACTCCTAAATCAATACGGAATGCAGACTTCAATGGTGACGGCAAAGTAAATGTAAAAGATTTAGCACTTCTGCAAAAGTATATTGTAAAACTAAAAACACCGACTGTTGATGAGAAAGCTCTTGACCTTAATTACGATTATAAGTTTGACATTAAGGATACAACTATGTTAGCAAAGTCACTTGTTAAGATACCTGTTTCATCAGGTGAGGTAACAGTAAATCATTATTATACTGACGATAATGGTGTTCAGAAGAAACTTGCTGACTCAGTAGTATATACAGGCAGAGCCGGTAGCACATATGATTCAAAATCATTAAAGATTGTTGGCTATAAAGTAGATACTAGCAGAATGCCAAGAGTTTCAGGCTATATTCCTTTTGGTAAAGCAGAAGTTAACTATTACTATTTACCTTCAAGCCTTGAAATTACACTTCATGCTAAGCACAATGGTTCATTTACATGGACACCTTATGTTTGGGCGTGGGGTTCAAATCTTAAAGGAGTAGATTCAGGCAACTACCAAGAAGTATGGCCGGGTGATCCTTTTACCAAGGGCGAAAACGGATGGTTTGATTATACCTTCACTTACAGGGGTGTGGGTACATACAATCTAATAATATCCGATAATGCAACCAACCAAACAATTGACTATAAGGGTTTTGTAGATAACGAAATGTGGATTGTAATTGATGACTCTGCCGTTATAGGTGGCGCTTACCTTACATTCTATACTGATAATCCTGACACTAACCCTAACGCTCCAATCGCTGAGCAGGTTACACTTGGCTAATAAAAAAATAATCGTAAATTATTAAATAAAACTGACTGTTTGATACTTATAATTTTCTGCTCCTTTTATTGAGCTAAAATATTTCAATAAAAGAGAACTCCCGACAATCAAAGGATTGTTGGGAGTTTTTTGTTTTATCGGTTGTTCATTATTTTGTTTTTGCATTTTTAAGCTTTGACCATTCGGAATAAGCAGTTTTCTTATTCTGTACTACATACGAACGAATTCTTACAAAATACTTTTTATTTCTTTTAAGTTTTGTAATAGTTTTTTTAGTTATACTGTTCTTTGTTAATTTTATAGTTTTAACTGATTTAAAATTACTGTATAGGCTATACTGAATTTGATAGCCTGTAGCTTTAGCAACCTTCTTATAACTAACAGTTAATGACTTTTTACCACCTTTTACAGTTAAGCCACTAGGTGTCTGTAACTTTAGTTTAGCAGTTTTCTTATCTTTATAACTATATCCACAAGTAGAACATTTATGTAGTGTATAGCCACCTGAAACATAAGTAGGTTTCACAACTGTGTTCTTATAAATGTGGTCACAAGTAACTTTGAAATTAAACTTAATTGGTTCATAGTATTTATAGGTGCTTTGATTATAATATTCACCTGTACTATTCAATCCTCTAATTCTAATTTTTAATTGGTCACCTTTACTCAACATATATGATTTCTTGAAGCCCTTATTGGCACATTCTGTTACATAATGGATATTTCTAATATCATTCTTCATAATAGTTGCGTCAATTAAAACTTTATCACTTAAATTACTAATATTAAAGAAATACTTACCGTCTTTTGAAGCATTGAAAATTATATTTCTTTCAATTACTAATGATGAAACAGGTATAGGAACAACTTCACTGTATGTTTTATTAAAATCAACATTTACATATTTAGTAGTTGATACGCCACAAAATTTACAAACCTCATCTGCAAAATTATGATTTAATGATGGTTCTTTTTTATTAGAACCTGCTTTGCCACAAATAGCACATTTAGTTTTAAATATACCGTAGTTCATACAATCAGGAATTTTTGTACATTCAGTTTCAATATAACGATGCTGGGTACACTTTTCCCCATCTTCGAGTGTTGTAGAAACAAAGTTAATGCCCTTTTCTTCAGCATATTTTTCAGCAGTAGAACCTTTAGGTCCATAAACAGTTTTTACATCCATCTTTCTGAAAGCATCAGTAGAAATTTCTGTTCTTTTACCTTTAAACACAATAGCATCTAAATATTTACAGTTATATATACTGTAACCGTCGATTTTAAATACATTTTCAGGAATTTCAATACTTCTGATACCTGCATCATTAATTGCACAAAGTCCAATATCTTTTACAGTTGATGGAATATCAATATAACTTAAACTTTCACAACCCTGGAAAGCACATGAACCAATAGAAGTAATACCCTCATTTAGTTTAACATATTTTAATCTCTCGCAATAATGAAAAACATCACCAATCATTTTTTTCACTGTATTTGGAAAATAAACCTTTTCAACATAACTATCTTCAAAAGCTGAGTCACAAACAGTTTCTACACCGTTAGGAATAGTATAAGTTCTTGGCCCACGAGCAGGATAACGAACAAGTTTCTTTTTATCTTTAGTAAATAGCACACCATTAACTGCTGTATAATAAGGATTATCCTTAGCAACTGTAATAGTCTTTAAGTTAAGCATAGCTTCTAAGGCATCAGGTGATTCAATAGACTTAGGTAGATAAATAGTTTCAATCTGTGTACCTTGAAATGCATAATATTTTAATTCTTCTACACCTTCTGCAAGTTTAACAGATTTCAAGTTATAACAACCATCAAAGCAATATGTATGCAATGTTTTACATTCTGATGGAATATTTACTGATGTAATAAATCTACAATTTCTAAAGGCATCTTCATCTACACCTGCTACAGGTAAATTATTAATTTTGTTCTCAATAGTAAGACTTTGATACTTATTTATATAATTATCAACAACAAAATATCTTTCAAATCTACTCTCATAAATACAACCGTTCTTAGCTATTAAGTCTTTTTTCTTATCTATGACAAAATCAAATTTTCTTCCGGCATAATAATAAACATCTCTAATTGCTACTTTAAGATAAATAGTTTCATTTTTTGCCAGATAATATGTAATATCAAATCCACCGTTTCTGGTTTCGTTATTCATTGAACTGGACTTTATATATTCAGTAGGATTTAGATTATTAGGCTTAAATAAATATGCTTTCATACCCACAATTTCTGATGAGTTAGCATAAAATCTGTAAACACCTGCTTCTTCAGCAGTAATCTTATAAGTCCTCATAGGCTCTTCTTTAGTAAAAGTTAAATCGCTCTCTTTGTATTGTGTATCATTAATAGTTACTGCAATAGCGTTCTTAGTGTCAACTTCATCATAATTTTCATCAGCACTTACACTGGCTGGCAAAATGAACACACTTAGCAAAGTTATAATTGATAATAAAATTGATAATGTTTTTTTCATAACACCCTCCAAATAGTTTATGAGGATAGTATATAATAAATATATTTCATTGTCAAATTTATCTATATAAATAAGTCACCTACCAACATGATAGGTGACTTAAGTAAATTATTTAACTTTTACATTTAAGGATTTGCTCCATGTAGAATAAAGCTTTCTTGACTTACCGTTGACTTTAACATTTTTATAAGTTCTAATACGAACATAATACTTCTTCTTAGATTTCAAATTAGAAATTGATTTTGAAGTTGCTTTATTACTAGTTACATTTAATAATTTTGCACTCTTAAAATTAGAGTTCAAACTATATTGCAACTGATAACCGTTAGTTTGAGAAACTTGCTTTTTCCACTTAACTTTTACTTTCTTTTTACTTGAAGATAAATTAGTTAAGGTTGTTGATTTAGGAATAATAGTAAAAGTTTTGTTAACTGTTCCACTGTAATTACCTTTAAACTTTATTGTAACCTTGTAATTACCAACATTTTTAAGACCTTTACTGTATGCAACAGTATAATTAGAATTGTTGATTTTCTTACCCTTAGAATCTTTAACTATAACTAACGGTTTGATAGTTTTACCGTTATAAGTAAAGGTATTACTTGAAAGTTTAACACTTGATATTTTAGGAATAATCTTTGTTGAAAGTGTCTTTTTGCATACTGAACAAGTAGTTACTATTTTGCCGTTCTTATTGATTGTAGCTTTTGTTACAGTTCTTACTTTTGTATGACCATTGATACAAGGATTATCATTATTAGGTGTCATATCAAGTAGGCTATAATACCATATGGTTTCGCCATTTAAATCTAGACTTGTTGTTTCATTATTAAATTTATAGGTAACACCATTAACAACAATGTTTGTATTTTCATTAAAGCGATAACCTGAATTATAGCCTTCATCAGTTAATTTTACATAGACATTATAGCCGTACTTAGTGTTAGCTTCAAAAGAAGTTATTAACTTACCCCAACTACCTTCAAAATCACCATATCTACCGTTCCAATATTCAGAAGAAGTAATACCGCCTTTTTCTGTTAACCAACCTTCATTATCAATATAATAAGGTGCATCACTAGGAACTTTACCTGAAAATATAGGTTTATCTCCAACATTAAAACTTAGTTTTGCATTATTAACTTCAATCTTATCAATATACTTTATCTTAACAGGTTTAATTGTTTTTAAAGCAAATGCAAATAAAGTTGTGTTGTCTTTACCAATAGTAATGTTATCAGGTTTTACAACAGTATCACCAAACTTAAAAGTTAAATCGGAAACAGTTGAAAATGTATGACAATTCTTAGCTTTCAAAGCTATACTGTACATATATGTTTTGCCTTCTTCAAATTTAGTTATCTTTTTATCATCAGGCAAAGCATTGTTTTTTTCTTCATCAGAATACCAATAGGCTACCGGTACAACTGAACCATCATTTTTTCTTTCCATCTCTTCCCAATATTCATATTCAATATCGTAATCTTCAAGATTTTCATCGGTTTTAAAAGCAGTTGCTTTTGGTGTATCACCATCATAATATGAAAAAGTTGCACCACTGATTTCTACTTTATTAATTTGGGTAAACTCTATATCTTTAATAAAATCTACGGTAAGGCTATTGCCTTTATCAAAAACATAAAAGCTCCATGAAGGTATTTTTTCGCCATTTACGGTCATAGAAATTTCATTTTCTGAAGGGAAAGTATAACCATCTTTCGCTTTTAAACTCATAGAATAGGTGTATTTTGTATTCTCTTTAAAGTTATAAAACTTCTCATCTTCATCGTAATATGACATTTGAGTAGGATCTGATAACCAATACGCAACTGAAACGGTTGAATCATTATCTCGTTTTTCCATTTCACTCCAGCGCTCATACTCAATTTCATAGTGAGCATCACTATTAGCTATCTTAGCAGTTGCAACCGGTGACATTCCTGCTTTGTAATCAAAGGTTACATTTGTAATGTCAATGTTCCTAACAGAATAATCATCATTATCTTCTGCATAAACGGACATAGGCACTAATGATGTAACCATTAGCAAAGATAAAAACATAGCTAACCATTTTGTCTTAAAAGTTTTTTTCATAATAAATTCCTGCCTTTCTTTAAAAATAATATTGATTCTTTCAATTTTTTATCTTTAGAATATCAAAAATATTCATAGGATAAACAAATTGAAAGTAACTTCTTAAATAAATAATCAATAAATATGTTATCTTTAATTAAATTATAACAAATATATTTATAAGTAATAGAATTATTTCCAAATAGGCATTGACAAAATGGAAACTAGGGTATTGAATATAAGTATTATAGTTGTATAATAAATATATAAAATTAAAGGAGGTAGCAATATGGAATTTAAGGACAAACTTATTGAATATTTGGAATTGCTTGATTGTACTGCTAAAGATTTATCTGATACTTCAGGCCTTTCTACTGCAACAATTAGCAGATATAAATCAGGTGACAGAGTACCGGAATCGAATTCTGAAAATTTCACAAATTTAGTTAAAGGCATAGTTGAAATCAGTAAGAATAAGGATATTAAATCTCTTACTATTGAGTCGGTAACAAGTGAATTTTTACCTTTGGTTAAAAATACTGTTATTGATACAAAAAACTTGCAATCTAATTTCAATATTTTACTTAACACTTTATCGGTAAATATATCTGAATTATCAAAGTTTATGAATTTTGATCCATCATATATTTCAAGAATTAAGAATGGACAAAGACAACCATCTAATCCACAAGAATTCATAAACAATGTAGTAGGTTTTATTGTTCGTAGATATAATAGTAACTCAGATAAAATTCAAGTTTCCAAACTAATTAATTGTGACAGTTCAAAGTTAAACAATCCTAATAATTATACTATATTACTTGCAAAGTGGCTTTCTGATAACGATTCAGTAAAAGTAAAGAAAGATGATATATCAGGTTTTCTTGAAAAAATTGATGAATTTGATTTGGATGAATATATAAGAGCGATAAATTTTGACAAATTAAAAGTGCCTACTGTACCATTTCAGCTACCTACTTCAAAAAGTTACTATGGATTAAAAGAAATGATGGAAAGTGAACTTGAATTTCTAAAAGCTACTGTATTATCTAAATCTAAAGAGCCTGTAACTATGTACAGTGATATGCCAATGAATGAAATGGCCAAAGACCCTGAGTTCCCCAAAAAATGGATGTTTGGTATGGCATTGATGCTAAAGAAAGGACTTCACTTTAATCAAATTCATAATATAGACCGTTCATTTGAAGATATGATGCTTGGTTTAGAAAGTTGGATACCTATGTATATGACAGGACAAATATCTTCATACTACTTAAAAGGACAAACAGAAGGTGCTTTTTCTCATTTAATCAAGGTATCAGGTACTGTTGCTTTAGTTGGTGAGGCAATTACCGGTTATCATAATAAGGGTAAATACTACCTTACCAAGAATAAAAATGAGGTTGCTTACTACAAAGAATATGCAAAATGCTTACTTTCCAAAGCTACCCCATTAATGAAAGTGTACAGCAAGTACTCACATAAAGAATATGAAAAGTTCTTATATTCAGACTCTAAAGTAAAAGGAAATCGTTACTGTATTTTGTCTTCATTATCGTTACATACAATTTCGGATAAATTGTTGTCAAGTATCTTGAACAATAATAATGTTGATAAAGAAATGCAGAATAAAATTATGGATTATGTTTCTTTACAAAAAGAAATGATAAATGCTGTTTTGCAACATAGTTGCATTACAGAAGAAATTCCAATCCTATCAAAAGATGAATTTGAGAAGTTTCCTATTGTATTGCCACTTTCAGGTATGTTCTTTGAAAAAGATATTTATTACACATGGGAAGATTATAAAGAACATTTACAACTGATTAGGGAATTTGAAAAGAATAACGCTAATTACAGGGCAATAGAAAATCACAAATTTCCATTTAGAAATATTCAAATTTATATACATCAAGGCAAATATGTAATGGTATCGAAAAACAAAACTCCATCAATACATTTTCTTATTCGTCACCCAAAAATGAGAAATGCCTTTGAAAATATGATAATTCCTATTATTGAGGAATAACAAGGAAATCAATTTTAAAATTAAATAGGCATAGCAAAAGCCTGAGGAAATACTTAAATGTATCTTCTCAGGCTAAATTTTCACTATTTAAAATTTATTAAGTTCTCATAGCACCATCTACTGATAAAATTTCACCGGTTACATATGAAGCCATATCACTTGCTAGGAACAAGAAAGCATTTGCAATATCTTCCGGTTCACCTACTCTACGAAGTGGAATTGCTGCCTTTAGTGGTTCAATCATTTCTTTTGGTAATGATGATACCATATCAGTATTTGTAATACCGGGAGCAACTGCATTTACTCTAATATTAAAAGGTCCAAGTTCTCTTGCTAATGACCATGTTAAGCCATTAACTGCTGATTTACTGGTTGGATAACCAATACCGGAACGCTGACCACAAAGGCTAACCATTGAACTTGTATTTAGGATACAACCATATCCTTGCTCTTTCATAATCTTTACAGTTGGTAAAATACCATTCATAATTGAATTGACATTTAACTGCATAATGTTTGCAAATTGTTCTGATGTGTATTTATCAAGTGGTGTACTATCAGACACACCTGCATTATTCACCAGAACATCAATTTTACCATACTTCTCTTTAATACTGTTAATTTCATTTTCAACAGATTTTGCATCTTTGAGATTTGGCCATGCACCACTAACTTCCCAAGCTGAATTTTCTGCTTTTAGAGAGGTAACAGCTTTTTCTACTGTTTCCTGTCTAGAACCAAACAGTACAACTTTTGCACCATTTTCTAGGAACTTTTTAACAGTTGCATAACCTATACCTCTTGTACCACCTGTAACAACTGCTACTTTGTCCTTTAACATAATTTCATCACTCCTAAAATTAATTTCAAATATACCCTTATCACTAAAATAATATATCTATATATCATTTCATACATATATTATAATTCTTATTAACACATTGTCAATAAATAATCTGATATTTATGTATAGTATTTTTTTATGGGAGCTATAACTCAAGACTATCACTTTTCTAGATAATTGTAAGTAACAATCCATCAATAATAGCCACTATCAAAAACATTACACAACCTTTTATAAAGGATAGAAAGTGTTTCTTTGGATTAGATTATAATTCCGGTTTATTTTCTGTACCGGTAAATCTTACTCTACTTGAATTTCTCCACCACAATATATCAATAACATTCCCCTCTCTGTTCTAGATTATAATATAATTAAAATAATCTAAGCTATATACGCATTTTATGACACTTCATATCTATAATAATTACTGAGGTGGTTATTTTGAAGTATGATAATTTGCAAAGTTTGATACAAAACAGTAATAGTACAAGAAAATACTTTTTATCTTTACCGGTTAATGTTCAATTGGAACTTCATAAACATAATGAATATATACATTCAGCCCATCAACTTCACAACCTTGTATATTCTATGGAAAATAATCTTTGTAGTATGAATGAAATAAAATGAATTTTTCTAAGGTTTCATTTTATTTAAATATGTTATATTTTAGCTAAAGTAATATTTGACAGAATACGAATTTTATTAGTTAGCTATCGCTAACCGATACTTTAAAGTAAAGCAGATACTAATGTTAGTATCTGCTGACTACTATAATACATTATAGCTAATTAATTTTAATTGACAAGTAAATTTAACATAACCGATCTTATAGAAGATCAATAGGTAATTAATTCGTTGAATATTTCAATAGCAAAATGATCAGTCATACCGGATATGTAGTCAATAATAGCTTGTATATACAACTCTTTAGTTTCAAGACAACCATATATTTTTACATTCTCATAACTCTTACTATTATCTATGTACTTATCAGGAATAATGTCATTTTCACAATATTTACATAACCATTTGATAAAAGAACCTTTTAGTTTTTCTGAATATTTAAGTTTTTCTTCAATAGTTAAAAAAGTATGTTTGTCATCATAGCAATCAAATAATATATTAAATATTTCAGTTATTACTAGTTCAGAATAATGCTTAAACGGAACAAATCTTTTATTACCATAAATATAATCGTAATTAAAAAGTTTAATCTCATTCAATTGTTCTAAAAAAGTATTACTAAGTGAAATACCATTTTCAGGAGAACTGTTTTTACATATATCAATAATCATATTATGCATAATTACAGTTGTATTCATAACCTTTTCATCATATGCCCTTGCTAATTTTAAGAGATTGTTAATATCTTTTGCTTCTAAAAAGCCAAGACTAATTGCATCTTCAATATCTCTGCCAACATAAGCAATTTTATCTGCAATTTTAACAACACAACCTTCCCATGTAGAAGGAGGATATTGTCCTGCTTTTTTAAAATCATTAAGATCAATTAGCTCTTTACGAGGAGAAAGTCCATTTTCATCAACTTCACCGCAATGAGAAATAATACCATCTCTAACTGCATATGTTAGATCTAAATTTTTAGCAACATTATAGTTATCTTCAAGTAATTCGATTTCATCAACAAACCTCAAACCATTTTGCTCATGCCAAAAAGCTTTGTGTAAATACTTTTCGGTTAATTTATTAATCACCTTTTCTCCTTGATGACCAAAAGGCGCATGTCCAAGGTCATGTCCAATAGAAATGGCTTTTGTAAGTTCATCATTCAAGCCTAAGGCTCTAGCAATTGTAGAACTAACTGACTCTACATGACTAACATGTTCCATTCGAGTACATACGTGATCATTGCCAATATTAAAGAATACTTGTGTCTTATGTTTTAATCTTCTATAAGCCATAGAATGAAGTATTCTTGTATAATCTCTTGCAAAAGGACTTCTAACATCATCACTGCGAGAATATAAACTATTCTCTCTTGATACAAATTTTTCCCAATTCTTATTCTTGCTTGTTACAGCTTCATTTTTAAACTTTTTTGTTGACATTTATAATCACCAGCTTCCTTAATTCATTTAATCTTATCAGCGTAAGTATATTAATTACAGAATTATAGACCTGATAATGTTCGCATAACCAGATCTACATCCTTATTTTCAAGTTCTTGAATAATATGCAAATATGTTTTTTGGGTTGTAGTCATACTTGCATGGCCTAAGCGTCTTGCCACACTTGCTATTGAAACACCGGCAAATAGCAACAAAGAAGCATGTGTATGGCGAAGACCATGGATAGAGATTACTGAAATTCCACAAGCTTTACAATGCCTTGTAAGTACATCATTAACTGTGGAATTGTAAATTTTATCTTTACCTACAAAGATAGGTTCATCCTCAGGCATATTCTTGATAAGCTCCGAAAACTTAACAACAATCTGCCAATCAATCTGAATTTTTCTTACAGATGATTTGTTTTTGGTTGGCAAGAAGCCACCATCACCTTTATAGTCCCATGTCTTGCTGATTGAAAGAGTTTGCCTTGCAAAATCAAAATCAGCCGGTGTTATGGCAAGAGCCTCTGAAAATCTCATACCTGTTTTAGCAACCAACAAAATGAACCAATCCCAATTTGGCTTATCTTTAATATCAAGATGAGTTATCAATGTATGAAGTTCAAACTGATTAAGATACTTAATCTTTTTCACTCTTGGTGGTTTACCCTTTATAATTGCCTTACGAGTTGGATCTCTTGCAATTAATCCTTCATCTACTGCATCAAGAATCGCACCTTTAAGCTGATGGTGGAAGTCAAGGGTAGTTTGTCTTTCATGCTCTTTAGCATAGTCATTTAAAAGCTGTTGGTAAACAGTCCTTGTAAGTTCGGAAACCTTTAACTTAGGTGCAAGTCGAACAACCCACTTTTGTGTCATTAAATATTTTGACATTGTGGCATCTCGAATTGCACCCTTCTTGTACACATCAATCCATTGTCTGTAGTAATCACAAAAAAGAGTTGTATTGTTTATATCTTCTAGCATAAGTTACCTCCAATTTTCCTACTTACGCTGATATAAACAATTATCGTACATTATTAAAATAAATCAATTAATTGTGATTAAGAGGTTTAATTTCTTCTTCTAAAACCTTTCTCAGTTCAGTCATCATCTTAGAATAATACTTAAATTTTGGTAAGGCTTTTTCTTGTGACTCCTTATATTCAGAATAGTTACTTGTTGCTTTAATGGCACTTTCGTTAATAATTGTGCCATTTCTATAATTTTCTGCAACATACATAACATCTTCTTTTGAGGTTTTCCATTCATCACAGAAATCTGTAATCACTCTATCAATACAATCCTGTCGCATATTCTCAACAACATTAAGAATTGACCGACCTTTATATTTTTCTTCATCATTTTCAATTTCTGAAACCAATGTTGACATAATATCAGCAATTTTAGGATTGTCTTTTCTTAGGTCTTCAACAAAAGATTTAATTTCATCAATCTTCTTTTTTCTTTCTTCAGGAAAAAGATTTTCGTCATCGTCACTAGGTGTAACGATATTCTGAATTAATGAAATAATATACTCATAATCAATTTTAGTATTACTATAGGCCATTAACTCATATTCCTGATCAACGATTTCATCATTTGGTTCATCACCATCAGGTGGATCTTTTTTTAATTCTTCAACCACATTCTTGTAATGACCAACATAGTCGTTGTATTCTTCTTCGGTAATACCATAATCCTTAAGCATACTATCATCATAATTTGTAAATGATTTAAGCTGAGCAAACAGTGTGTCAAATTCCTGAAAAATCTTTACAAAAATTTTCTTTTCTTTTTCGGACATAGAAGCAATATCTTCCGGTTTTTCAGCAGATACACGAAGTGCAGAAAGAGCCTTTTTAAAGGCCGGTTCAACAACATTCCATTCAGCAAGTACAGATTCTTTTGTACCACCGGCAGAATATAATTTTACTGCATTGTCAACACATTCCTTAAATAGTACAGGTGCTTGGAATGTTACTATCTGACCAAAAGCCTTGTTTTTATCGAAGATACGGTTTGTTCTTGAAAAGGCTTGAATCAAATCATGAGGACCCATTGGTTGTCTATCAATATAGATTGTTGACATACAAGGAGCATCAAAACCGGTAAGTAGTCTATCAACTACAATAACAAGGTCAAGTTGTTCATTTCTGCTTTTATACTTAGAATCTTTTCTGGCAAGTCTTTTATTAAGATTACCGTTATATGATTGAATTTGAGAAATATCGAACTTTGTACCGAACATCCTGTTATAGTCATCAATAGATTTTTTCATCTTATCTTGATTAACCATTGAGTTATCTTTATTCTCAGAAACTGAATATGTAATTGCAAACTTAGGAAAATCAGGTAGCACCTGCTTTATCTTTTCATCAATAACAAGAGGTGTTTCACCATTCTTAACTTTTGTTAGTAGTTCGTAATACTTCTGAGCCTGTTGAATAGAACTTGTTGTAAGCAAACCTACATAAGTTTTACCTTTACCATTTTGAAAACCTAACTTGTGATAAGATTTATTTATAATAACATCAAGCACCTTGAGCATATGTTTCTCATTCTCATATACTTTACTATCAGTTTCATCATCAATATTTTTAGGTCCATTATGTTCAACCTGAAAACCTAGAACAGCATTGTCATGAATTGCATTCATAATTGTATATTTATGTAAACACTTGCCATACAAAGCTTCAGTTGTTCGTGGTAGGTTACCCATTTGTTGATAAGAATTTTCATCAAATCTCGGTGTACCTGTAAAACCGAACCATAGAGAGTTTTTGAAAAATCTTTCTAATTCTCTTTTGGTAGCCGGTGTTACTGCTCTGTGACATTCATCAACAATAAAACCTAATTTAAGATTTCTAATCTTGTTATATTCAGGAGTATCTTCCTTTAATCTCTTAGTAACAAGTCTTTGTAATTTTTGAATAGTAGTAACAATAACTTGTCTGTCATCAGATTTTAGCTTTTTCTTTAGGTCATTAACATTCTCAGTTTCGTCAACATCAACAAGGTCATTATTAGCATATGCTTGGAAAGCTAAAGTTGTTTGAGCATCAAGGTCTTTTCTATCAATCAAGAATATTGTTTTGTCAATAGAAGGAATATCCATAAGCAAGTTTCTTGTTGCTTTATACGAAGTTAATGTTTTACCTGAACCGGTAGTATGCCATACATAACCGGACTTTCCTTGTTTAGAGGACTCTCTAATTGCTTCAATAGCATTAATTTGATATGGACGAAGAAGAATAAGTCTTTTGGAGTCCTCATCAAGTACAGTATATCTAGCAATCATTTCATGTGCTTGAGGAATACTAAGTACACTTTTTGCAAAGTCAATATAATCTGTAACAGGGTTATTCTCTTCATCAAGCCAACCACTCATAAACTTAGGGTTAAGTTCAGTATCACTTGCAGCTGAAAAATACTTTGTATCTACCCCATTACTGACAACAAACATTTGTACAGCAGAAAAGATACCGGTAAATTTACCTTCACCAATATATCTTTTAATTTGGTTGAATGCTTCCATATAAGGATGGCTTTTGTTCTTTAATTCAATATGAATCATAGGTAAGCCATTAATCATTAAAGTAACATCAAAACGACTGTTGTTGTCCTTGCCGTTTTCTTTATCAGACTGTAATGTACTATACTGATTGATAACTTCATAAACACTACTACCACCGGCAATGTGTTCGTGATTCATTACAACAAGATGGAGTTTCTCAGTATCACGCTGAACATGAACCATTACTTTTCCATTCTCACCAACAAGCCATTCACCGGCTTTATAGAAAGAAGAAAACTGTAGTTGGTTCTTTACTTGTTCAAATTCATTATCCGAAAGAGGCTGACCGTTTAGCCTATCTTTATTATTCTGTTCGAGAATATACCTAAAGTTATCCCATAAATCTTTCTCAGACTTTAAATCCGGTCTATAAGTCCATTGAGAGTCACCTAACGCTAATTGGTCAATAAGGTTTTTCTCAATAATTGATTCTAATTCTGGCATATTTTTGCCTCCTTCTATATTTAACATTCCGAAAATCATGTATTTTTTGATGTCTTTTAAAATATTTAGCTTATGCTGGTGAAGAGTGATGAGGTGGTCTAGTTTGGAAAATAGAGAACCTATTTGCTTTTGCTCATAAATACTAATTGGTAGATAAAAATCTGAATTTGCTATTAAATTCCAATCTGCACGTGGCATTTTTGTACCATTAGACTGATTAGCAATATTATCAAATGTAGAGGTTTGAATTAATCTAAAAATAAATTCTCTATCACAATTAATTGGCTTTAATACCCACCAGTCACCCACAGCAATGCCGTTGAAATCAGGTTTCAACCAATTATGAAGATAAGGTCGCAACTTACCATACAATATTTCATTGTTTGAAAATTTGATTCCATTCTTTCTAATTCGTTTATTAAAAATATCTTTATTTATAGTACCTAATTCACTAATAATATCTTCATATTCTACGCTAGGATTTTTATCATCAGACATATATGATTCTGATAATCGTTCAACAATATTTTTAAACTTACGCTGTTCCCAAGCGAAACGGTTTTTATTACAATTAGTAAAATGCTTACACTGGTGAAGAGTGATGAGGTGGTCTAGATGTTTTAAAAAGTTACCTATTTTTTGTTGCTCTAGCTTATCAGGTAATGAAATTGATGTTTTTTTACCACTTTCAATTGTATATGTACCAACAGTTCCAGTTCCTGATAATACATTAATGAAATTTTGAATTTCATTTCCTATAAAAGAATAATAAAGGAAAAAGCCATTAATTTTTGATCCGTTTTTGAACCATATAATATTACCATCTTTAAAATAAATTGGATTAAGATCATTGACTAAATATGGAATTCCGATAGTACCAACACCTGTAACTAGCAAATCACCTACTGACACCTTTCCAGACAATGCACTGCACTCATCATATTTTTCTTTAGATATGTAAAGACAATCATTTTGTTTTTCATTTTTAAAGTGAGATACAATATCTCTAGCTCTAAGAAATCTTACACCGCTATCCGTCCAATCTTTGCGATGTATACGCTTTACAGATGCAACTTCCATTATGTTACCTAACTTACGCTGTTCCCAAAAGAAAGCCAAATTTTTGTATATAATTATACACTAACGATAAAAACAATATTTTGTAATTATTTTTCACTTAATTCAATAATCAGTTATAACACTTATAAAAACACAAAATGTACAAATTTAATCTACATCACTAAAATATATCGTAAGTGTTGGAATTTTAGCGTTAGTTTCAATTTGTATATTTTATTATTATAAAGTTAACACAATGTATTAAATTGTATATAAAATATCAAATAAACATATTTTGAAGCATATATTTCTTTACTTCTTTCAATTTATCACACTTACTCTGGTGAAGAGTGATGAAGTGGTCGAGTTGTTTGAAATACGCTCCAATTCTCCGTTGCTCAGCTAATGATGGTATTGTAACTTCATAAGGTTCAACATGTTTATTATTTATCTGAGGAATAGTTGATGTATCAGCAATCTTGTATAAGCCTTCTTTAGAAATAATATTATACAAAAATTCCGAATCTAATTTTTCAGAAGTAAGTGCCATCATATTCGTATCCATATAGCTATCAATGCCCATAATACGGACTTTATTGGTCATAATAGCCGCACCTCTTTTTGGAAAAACAACACTCCCTTTTGTTACTCTTTTTACTGTTGAATGTTCAGCAACTTTATTTTGAGTATCAACAACATATTTATCGTTGTAGTTCAAATCATCTACTTTAACATACAATTCTGTTCCTTTATCAAATTTAGAAGGAGCTTCACCAGATGTTATGCTTACATATTCCCCCAACTTACGCTGTTCCCAAGTATCAGTAAAGTTTAAAAAGCGAACTTTAGGCACATTTTCACCATTTTGTGGAAATAATTTTTGAAGCATAAATTTCTTCAATTTTTTCAAATTTTCGCACTTTCGCTGGTGAAGAGTGATGAAGTGGTCTAAAGTTGACAAAATAGCAGATATTTCTTTCTGTTCATCTAAAGTGTTTGGCATAGTTAGAGATAATTTTCTTAACTTATTAAGATACATATAAGTACGAGAACCACCTTGTTTTTGCAATCTAGCAAATCTAGAAAATTCTTCACCATAGTTTAATTGATATTGTAAATATTTTGAATCTAACTCTTTAGATGTTGTAAAAACTGGGTATAGGGTACTTACTATGCCCTTATCAACAATATCATTGAGATTAAAATGAAAAACTTCATCATCAGACATATGGCGATATGTAAAATATCCATAAGGGACAACATTGTAACCAATATTATTCTCAGATGCTACTTGATTCCCTGAAAAATAGTCGGTTTGAAGAAAAAGCCCTTTTCTTGAAGATGTCAATGCAGGATATTGATTATTAGTTGAAGTTACTTCATTATATTCTTGTAAATAAGTCTCTAACTTACGCTGTTCCCAAGTTTCGGTGAATCCTTTGAATCTAATTTTTGGTTTTTTCACGATAATCACCCCTTAAAGCTATCAATAAGATTGCTTAGAGATTTTCTGATATTTTCATCATCAGAAGTAAGCTCACTAAGAAGTGATAGAAACTCTGTTTCTGTTTGCTTTATCTCTTCATCTGTTTTCTTCATATCAACTAATAGTGCATCAATATCAACATCAGGTTCTTTCTCAAAATTGTCAACATATCTAGGGATATTAAGGTTAAAGTCGTTCTTCTCAATGTCTTCAAATGTTGCAAGGAAAGACTCTTTATCAACAGTTTCTCTCTTGTTGTATAATTCTAGAATAGAATTAATATGTTCGTCTTCCATTTCATTTTGCTTTTTGCCTTTTTTGAACTTCTTTGAGGCATCAATGAAGAGAACATCTCTACCGTCCCTATGCTTTTTAAGTACAATAATACAAGTTGGAATTGCAGTATTGTAGAATAGGTTTGCCGGTAATCCGATTACTGCATAAATGTTACCTGAACGAAGTAGCTTTTCTCTAATTTTGCCCTCAGCAGCACCTCTGAAAAGCACACCGTGAGGAAGAACAATAGCCATTGTACCGTTACTCTTTAGGTGATAAAGACCATGTAATAGAAATGCATAATCAGCCTTTGACTTTGGTGCTAATACACCATAATCGCTAAATCTTTCATCTTGTAAAAAACCTTTGGCAGCTGACCACTTAGCTGAATACGGAGGGTTCATAAGAACCATATTGAAGTCTGTTTCTTCATCAGTAGGCCAGTCAGCATCTAGTGTATCACCATGTCTAAGCTTTTGATTATCAGGATTAACACCATGCAAAAACATATTCATTCTAGCAAGGTTATATGTTGATGCCATTAGTTCTTGGCCATAATATTTGATATGTTCTGTATGCTTAGCATACTTCTTTGCATTAAGCAAAAGTGAACCTGAGCCACAACATGGGTCATAGACTGACAAACCCATTTTATCCTCTTGACCTGTAATTGCAATTTTTGTTAGGATTTTTGATACTGCCTGTGGTGTATAGAATTCACCGGCTTTTTTGCCTGTTTCTGAAGCAAATTTACCGATTAGAATTTCATAAGCATTACCAAGAACATCAGCATCTGTGTTTAGTAAATCTGCTTTGTCAATTTCTTTGATTAGATCTGATACGGTATCACTTTGCTTTTGGTCGCCGATACCAAGACGATTAGAATACAAATCAATATCGGTAAACAAATCTGCAAACTCATCACCACTTTGTTCAATATTATTGAAAGCCCTTTGCAAATCTTCACGATTAAAGCTGTTATTTCTTGCTAAATCTGCAAAATGAGTATATGTTAATTCAGGTTCAATAATATAATGGCAAGCATCTTTAAGCTGTGTTATAAAATCTTCATCACCGTCAGCAATAGCCTCTTTATATGCTTCTAAAGCAATTTCTAATGACTCAGGCTTTTCATCATACCACAAATCATATGCCTTAATCAAAAAAGAATCTGACAAATATTTATAGAATACAATTCCCAGCAAGTAGTCCTTGTACTCATTTGCATCCATCTTTGAACGCAAAATATTTGCTCCACCCCATAATACACTTTCTAAATCTTTACTGTTTTCTACTTCAGCCATATTAATCTCCCTTTGGTTACAATTACTTTATTACAGTGTTAGTATTTATAGTGTATTATAACATAAATTTTATTAATAATGCAACAAATATTGACAAATTAATATAAATTTATTATTTATTGTACCAAATATGGGACTGTGAATTGATAACATCAAATATTATTAAATAAATATCCCTACTCAACTAATTACAGTTAAGTAGGGATATTTTGTATCGCTATTTTCAATTTTATAAATTATTAATGATAAACCGGTTCATCTTATCATATGAGTCCCAATCTTTTGTAGAGATATGTATAAGATTAAATACTTTTTTCAAATCTGCATAAGTTTCTTCAGGAGTTTGACCTGTTTCTTTCTTAACAGAATCAGAGGTAATTGAAATCATTGTATGGGCAGCTTTGTTACGCATTTTGATTTCAAACCTATTAAGTTTGTCAATAGCCTCATAAAGTTGAGGATTTTTCTTTGAAAGAAAATATGTTATTAAGGTTCTTAAATTGTCATTAAAAACAATTTCATATCTAAAATTTTGATAGTTTTCGGTAAAGGCTTTATCAAATTCAGTACCTGATAATTTATCCTTATCCCAGTAAATTTTATTCTTATCTCTAGGGTCACAATAAGTATAATCATCAAGATTAAAACCACATTCAGTTTTCAAGACAAGTGAATTAAGCTCAAATAATAAAGGTGTAATTGCACGAACATAATCACCGTAATTTTTGTTTTTGATTTTGACACCTAAAGCAAGAGCATATTCAAAAATTTTCTTTCTCTCATCAGTAAAAGGCATTTGAAATTTGAAAGACTGCAATATTCTCTGAGCTTGACCAAAATTCAGTTGCAATCTGCTATTAGCAGCAACTAATAGATTTTCTAACTTGTCAGAATAAAAATTCAGAGATCTAACCAAGGTTAAAGCACCGGCATAGTTATAGTTCTTAATCAACTTTTCTAAAGAATTATCATAAAAGTCCTTTAGCATTAATGGACTGGTTGTTTTGAATGATCTGTCAACAAAATCATCATTATCTTCATTTAATTCCCACATTTCAGCAGGGTCATACTTGTTTTGGTTTTCCATATGTGGGTTACTTGACTTTTCAGGTGTGCTAACATTGATTGGTGTAAAGTTGTAATCAGCTAAGGCAGATAGCATTTGCAAACTATATTTCATGGCAGGTGTACCTGAGCCGATATTAACAATCAGTGAATCTGTTTCATCCATATTATCAAGAATAGACTGAATATTTTCCTTAATAATAGGATATACAACATCATAGTTTTGTACTTCTACTAAATCATCTTTTTGGATAGTTACAATTTCAAAAGGATGATTTATTTTTTCGCTTAATTTTTCTAAACAATAAATGTATCTGTTATCTTCATTGTGATGTTTTACTACTTCTCTTGACATAAGTATATATACCTTATCAGGTTTATAAATACGACAAATATGTAATAGACTGCCATCACGAAAATTGCTAACAGGGTCAGTCATACCAACTGCTGAATAAAGTATTTTTTTATTCATAATATCACCTTCGTTTATTCTAAATAATTATTGTATCATTTGTTGAAATTTCATTTTCCTTGCCAAAATTCACAATATGACCTTTTCCTACTATCTTGTAAACTCTAATACTATCAACATCAGATACATATTTTTGTACACCATTAATCAAATCATCATATAAATTATAATGTATAAATAGCTAATAAGAATCATCTCACTTTCTTATGTTTAATTCGTCCCCATTAGGGGATTTTGTTTTTTATATAGGAATTAGATTTGTTGTTACAAAACTAATTAAATAGTTTTCGTCCCCGTTTGGGGCTTTTGTTTTTTCATATTATTTGTTAATACTTCTCTATACATACGGTCTACTGCCATGTTTTCGTCCCCAGTAGGGGCTTTTGTTTTTTATATGGAGTTAATATGGCACTTGTGAAATGCGATTTAAATGGGTTTTCGTCCCCATTAGGGGATTTTGTTTTTTATATGAGTTAGAAAATAAGTGATACTGATGAGTCGCTGAAGTTTTCGTCCCCGTTTGGGTCTTTTGTTTTTTATATAGTCATTATTTTTACGGTAATAAAATTTCAGATGCTGTTTTCGTCCCCGTTTGGGGATTTTGTTTTTTATATGTGTTTTAGCTAATGATGTAATCAATAAAACTTTAGAGTTTTCGTCCCCACTAGGGGATTTTGTTTTTTTATATAGGAATCCGAGATTGAAGAAATACTGGACAGATACATGTTTTCGTCCCCATTAGGGGATTTTGTTTTTTATATATTGTAATTAAAAGAGTTAACGAAAGCAAAGAAGTAATTTTCGTCCCCATTAGGGGTTTTTGTTTTTTATATCCTGTCCTTGGTAGATAGCATAAACACTAATCTAAAAACAAGGTTTTCGGCTGAAAATATTTTTGAGGATATTTACTGAGTTTGAAACATAAAAAATATGCTAAAAACCCAGTAAATATCTATATCGGCTTAAAAGCCTTATTTTTCAGTTATTGAAAGGGTACATTCGCCATAATGACACAATGTATTATTATATTTTGTCAACTTTACGGTAACAGGTGATACACCTTTCTTTTTATCCTTATCATGATGATGTTGTTTAGCAGTAACATTAAGTACAGAAGAAACGATGTTATAAGCATCATCACCAAAAAGATTGTACATTATTGTTTTGCTAACATAACCGGCTCCACCACCAAGCCATACTGTATTGGAAGTTGGTTTTTTGATTCCTCTGAAATTAGAAGAGAAATAAGTATAATAATCCTCTGCAAATAACTTAACTGCTTGTAAAATGTCATCTATCGTATAGTTGAAAATACTTGTGTCAATAGTAACATTAAACTTAACCTGAGTATTAGGCACAAGAGATTCTCTATATAATGGCAAAGGTTTTTCGTTACCTACTACATTATAATCTATCTTCTCTGTTACAATCAAGTCATTTGTAGAAAGTGGCTGACTATCGCTGACAATCAGACCTTTAAAAACATCATTGACTGCATTTTTTCTCTTATCAGAACAATTGAGCTTATGAAAAGCAATTTCTTCAAGAGTAGAACTTTCTCTATTAAGCATATCATTTCTTCTTGCTCTTGGATTTCTAACACCTCTACAAATATCACTTTCTATTTCAGCATAATCATCAGGATTATCTACAATTTCTTTTGCTAAAAGCAAAGTTCTGATTAAGCCTTTTAATGAACTTCCAGGAATATATGGATTTCCATAAGGGTCTTTCACAAATGTACTTAGATTCCTTGGCTTTGATGCTGATGAACCTACTAAAGAAATGCTATAGTCTGTACATTTTTCTGCTACAGCAGAAATTATTCTCTTATCATTTAGCCAGTATGTAAGATTGTTATTTGCTGAATACATAAAGCTCTCATAATCACTTGTTAAATGCATTTGTTTTATGTATAAAAACATTTTGTGCAAATTAGGAAAATAAATTCTATCTTTATAAAAGAAATAATCCACCTTTGTTAGGGTTTTACCATCACCAATATGTACAGGTCCTTTTACAGTTAGGGTAAACTCATAATTTTTCAAAAAATTTTTCATAAATCTACCCCCATTAGCATTGGCTTTGCATAGCGATATACTGAATGTCTGCCATTATTTGATACATCATATACATCACCCAAAAAGTCTTTCGTAAAAGTAGAACCGGCAGAAAAAACATAAAGGTCATTTTTTCTTAAATACTCATCTGCATAGGTAGTTGACGCCACAAAACCACTTCTTTTAAGCATTTTGCACCTTGAACCTTCAATAACAGTTGGTAGTTCCTCTTCTGTTGGTAAGGCTACTGATAATGATGTTTTCACTTTACTATTGTCATTTAGTCTTTTTGACATTACATCATCCAGTTCACCAAACTTTAATTCAAATCTTCCTAAACCGGATGATTTTCTACCACCTAGACCACTAAAACTTAAACTTTCTAATAAATCGGAAACTAAATATAAAGTATCATCATCTTCATAACCAACTATAACATACAAACCGTTGCCCTCATTAAAGTTAAACACACCTACACGATATGGTGATGGTTTATCCAGATTAGATACAGCTACTGAGGTTCTTACAGTTGAAACACCTAGATTAGAAAATTTTTCATTTTCTTTTTCAGCATCAAGTTGACCTTTTAAATACACTTCAAGTTTATCTGAAGGAATATAGGACAGCTTTTTAAATGCTTTTTTAAGTTTTGAATTTCCTTGGCTTTCAGTTTGGATTTTTACAAGTGGCTTAGGAATATAATAAGTATCACCAATAAAAGGCATTGCATCAGAAATTAACAATTTGTTGTCCTTTACTGCTGATACAAGTTCATCCAAAGAACCACTCTTTACTGCCTCTTGACATAAAGCAGAAAACAAAGTATCTGCTAATACAGTAAACATACTTTCGTCTGAAAGTTTATTGCCCAAATGAATACCAACAGGAAATATCATTCTATAACTTTGATATTTCATATTGCCTCCATTAGATTGTTGCAAGTTCAGCGTTAATCATATCTTCAAGTTCTTGTGGTAGCTCACCGATAACAGTATCGGCAGTAACATTGCTAAACTTAATTTTGCCGTTACCTCGTGTACCACCACCTCCAAGGTAATCGTACTGTAGAAGTTTCATACCTTCTACTAGGATTTTAATATCATCTAATGCTTGATCTTGATAATCTTCCAGAACATCATAGATGATATTTAACTCAAACTTTGAGCCACGAATTACACGCTCAATCTGTCGAGGATTTGCAACAGAAGTTGTTCTTGAAATTGTATTTTCAAACTTAACTTCTGTAATACTGTCAAGACCTTTTGAATGAAGTTCATCATAATTATCAAGAATCATATCCGAAAAAATCAATCTGCTTGTCATTAACTTATTGTTAGCAGATGAACCAAAAAGTCTGCTTATTTTTTCACTGTCATCATTATGATTTACAACTGTCGGATTATATGCCTTTGCAAGTAAAGCCCTCATCTTGCCTTTTAGGGAACTGCCCGGAATAATAGGTTTACGACTTAATGGGTCGATGATAACCGGTGAATCTATTGCACCTATCGCTGCAAAAGCCTCACTACCACCAATGTGCATACCTGTAACTACTTCTATTGTACCTGTAATTTGAATCTTTGAAAACATAGTATTATCCTCCTATTATTCGTCTTTTCCACCATAATACTTACGAAAAGCAACTAAAGCCTCTAAGTAATGGTTAAACAAAATAAAATTCTTCTTTTCTCCATTTATTTCTCGTAAAATCTCCGGAATTTGTGATTTTCTCATAAAATCCTTTACTAGACGATCCCTACCTGCCTCATAAAAACACCTTACACGAAGATACTCTATTCTAGAGTTAATCTCATCTGTTAAGTCCTTTTCAAGAGGTACAACCTGATTGTAAATATCTGCTGACATAGCAAGGATATTTCTTAGTTGAGATGTTGATATTATGTTTATTCTTCCATATTTGTTTGGCTGTGACAAAGTTTTGATAACATTTTGTGCCACATCTGAATAATTGTCTTCGTTAATAATCTTCATTACTCATTTTCCTTTCTATCACTATCTCTATTGTAATAAACGAACATATTAATTGCTGTTTTTAATTGACGAGAATCTTTCTCGTTATCATACCATTTAAGAACTTTACTTGAAAATTCTTTATAAACTTGTATCTTATAAAGGAAATTTTCTTTATCACTAGGATTAAATTTTGGCTCTAGTCTTGATAGTAGATATACCAATCTTACAAAATGAATTTTTTCTTCTCTACCTCTAATAAGTTCAAGAATCTTGTACAAGAAAGCGTTGCCTCTTTCTGTATCTTGTTCTTTCTTATTTTGTAAACTAAAGAATTTGTCCAGTGTAGCAAATTTCTCACCTACAACTTCATTAACAAAGTCTTCCCAATGATATGTACCATCAAGAATTGTTATATCTTGCTCCTTATGTGAACAACCATCATCAAAAAGAGTTATTGCATTTTTATTTGGAAGTTTCTTTGACTTGTCCTCTAAACTACCTACTTCGTATGCAATTCTGCTGATTGGATAGCTACTGCTATATAATCCGATACCGGCTGAAAAAGTCAATGTGTTTTCAGTATATTTCTCAAAGGAATTCTTAATATCTACTGCAAGTTCAATAACTTCGTTCCATGCACCTACAATAAATACATCATCACCACCGGAATAAACAACAGTTGCATTTCTCTTTTTTGCTTCTTTCTTTAGTGAATAAGAGTAATCTTTATCTAAAATTTCTTTTAGATACTTGGTAAAGAAAATTGAAAGTTGTCTTGACAAAGTAGCAGTACGGGATAAGGTATTGTATTTTTCAGAGAAACCTTGTACAAATGCTTGTCCCAAATTATCAACATCAGCTCTTAGAACTGCTGTCCTCTTGATACCTTCTGATGCTTTTGCTAATTCTTCAAAGGTTTGACCATTAGTATAATTTGCTAACCATATTACATTAGCAATATTCTTACCGGTAAAAGGCTTGTTGATAGAATATACACGAATGTAGTTATTGTTCTTCATTCTTTCTCTCAAATCGCCTTCATTTTCACCGATCAAATAATTATCATTAGGTAGAGGAACTGCATTTTCTTCATACTTATCTACAACAACAAAGAAATCATTATAGAGAATTGAATTTGATAACTTCTTTATACTTGAACAGAAACTACACAAATCATCTTCATTCACTTTTCCTAAACGCTTACATACTCTACATTCTCTATCATAAAGTTCTCTGCTTTTATGATTTAAGTATAATATGTCTGCTGAAGAATATCTATTTAGCTTTTTGTCACTTAACTGATTGCTAACACTTCTAAATAGGGTTTTGTAACTTTCTTCCGGAATGTTTTTGAAGGTGTTTGCCGATGCCTCTTTATAGGCAGTTGCAACATAAAGAGAAATGTCAAAATTTTTCATTAGCCAACTATTGATTTCTCTTTCATATTCATCAAGATATGACTTTACTGCATTAGTATTAGGTAAAATCATATAACAATGACCACCACCGGAATACATCAAATTTGCTCTTGATAGTGAAAGTTTTGACAGTAAAGTATCCACAATGTGTTGCATAAATATTTCAAGATAAAAAGATCTTGAACGCAATGTTCTTAAAGCATCCTTACTATGGATAGTATAGATAAAATCTTGGATGCCTGATATATCCATTTCATATAGCAAAAATGCGTTCTTCTCATAAAAAGAATTTGCATTCTTGAAAAGTTCATCTTTGAAATCAACTATTCCTTGTTCTGAAAGATATTGATAAATACAACTGCTATAAGCAGAAGTTAGTTTCACATGGTCATATAGTGAAATATCAGCAAGTTCTGACTTTGATGTTGATGATGGAACAAAACACATTGTTGACTCAAGTGCTAAAAGTAATGAATTTAGATAATTTTCATTCCATTCTAATCCTTTTAGCGTATCGTTAAGTCTGTCTTTAACCTCACTATAAAAAGACTTATCAAAAGGGATTTTATCTTTAGTAGGATAATTGATCTTACTATTTAACATTCTTGGTGCATAACTACAATCAGAATTGTTTTTATTGAGAATATTAAACACTGGTGCAAGTGGCATTGTAACAGTAAAGCCATAGTCACCTGAACCATTATCTCTTCTATCACTAGCCGATGCAATATTATCAGCAATATATGTAATATACGCTAATGAATTCTTATCTAGATTTGCATTTTTCAGTGCATCACTATGATGATATTTCACACAATCTATTACTGATTTATCTTCAACTTTTGCTTCATTCATCAAGTACTTTGCACCACTTAATGAATGCTTTTCTATGTTGCCGGTTCTGTATATCACTTTACCTACATCGTGAAGTAAAGAACCTATAACAAGTTTAATCTCATTTTCTGTCATCAATTTTCCTCCTTCTCTGCTTTTGATTTGCATATATTGCTCCCATACCTATGGAAGTTTTTATTCCAACACCAGAGTAATTACCAAACTTAAATAACATATTTGCAAAATTAGTCATTGTTTGAGTACCTCTGATTTTAATTGTAATTTTGCCCATAAAGGCAGGTATTCGAACATTTTCTAAATGAAAATTCGTACTAAAAATATTGTATGAAATAATATCTGTATTTTCTACTAATTGTAAAAAAGTATCTTCGTCAAACATTTTTGCGGTATTTGAAACTGCATCCCAGCGTTTCATTAAACTACCGTATATAAGCTCCATATCAGGCATAAAGAAATATCTGCCATTTCTCTTGAAAGCCGTTGGTGATAGGAAATTAATCTCTACTAATCTGCTACAATCTTCTTCGTAAAAGTTTTCCACCAATGAATTAACTGTAATTTCCTGCAAGTCTTTATTTTTAATTTCAAGTGTTAAATTATCATGTTTTAATGTTATGTTTGAAAAATCGGTTTTAAGTATGGGAGAAATTATTTTTTCTCTTGCGATATTTGTTAATGTTCTTATATGCCATATATTAATACCATTTTCACATCTAACAAACTGACTAAATGGATTAACTGAATTTTGATGTAATAATTCTGCATATTCTAAATCTATATTTTCCATTATTACTCCATGAAACAATGAGCCTTTGTCATAAGTTAACATTTGCTCGTTAGGAGTTGTTAAGGTTAATTTCAGCTCACTTAAATAATTATTCAACTTTAACACCTCTTTACCCTATAATAACATTTTAACTGTCCCAAAAATGGGGCTTACCAAAATAATTACAAAGATTTAATATATTGTACGTAATAGTGCTTAATTCTTACAAAAAACGACAATAATATAATAACATAACATTAATATCATTTCAACATATTTTTTAATTTTTATTTAATTATTATGTATCTATTGTACAAATTACGTCAATTATATTTATAAAAAATAATCTGCAAGATTACAAATACTGTATCTTGCAGATTTTCAAATAATTCTCTTATAAACAACTCAATTTATTATTAATTTTCTTCATTCTTATCGGGTGATATTCCGGCAAGTGAAAAACTAAAATCATCTGTATCTAGATTCATTTGTATTAGCAAATCTCGTATAAATGACAAGATACTGCTTGCAGACAAATTTTTCTCAAAATAAATCCCACTGTTATCTATTTGCTTATATCTTCGTAATTTTCTCGAATCATTACTGATATAGATATTATTCGCGTTAGGTATAGAATAATCATTCTTAGCTAATCGAACAAATAATTCCGTGTTCAAGTCGTAGGCTATGCCTATAAATTTAGTTAGAAGTTCTGCCCAACTATTCACCTTTACAATCTCGCCAACAAACTCAAAACCGTCAGGCTTTGTATTTGTAACTTTTATACCATCATCAACCCTAAAATCTAAATTAGTTATAACATTATTATTAGAATGTAAACCAACATATTTGAATTTGTTTATCAATATATTTGATAATACTTCTGCTCTATATTCTATCGCTTCTTTATTCCAAGCTTTAGCAGATAGCACTTCTTTATTTAGAATATTTGCTTTAGAATTAGCTCTAATGATTTCCTTTTTATCTGCAAAAGATTTAGTTCCAAGTTCGCTATTATGACCGGTTATAGTTAAGTTTCCTAATGTATGTAAATATACTTCATAAACATGACTATAATCTTCGCCAACTTCTTTTTTCCATACAGCAGCATTTTCTTTTTGAGGCAATATATGCTCTATTGTAAGTGTGCTAACATCTATATGTTCTTTAGTAGAATTCTCTATAACAGAAAGAACAAATTTGCAAATTGGCTTCTTATAAAGTTGTTTAAATTTAAGAGCATTCCTAAATTCATCATCAGTTGGCATACGGTTGTTAGTCTTAAAGTCATTTAGAAATATCACAAACTTCTCATAGTAATCTTCATAGTTATTATCAATAACTCTTTCATACATTGATTTCATAAACTGTGATAAATTTTTGTTGATTTCACAAGCAGTTATTCGTATAAAATAAGTTAATAAATACTCAAGGACATTACACAAAATATCCTCATCAATGTTCTTTTCTTCATAATCATTAAATATTTTAAATAACAAAGGTAAAACTGTAGTTTGTTTAATGGTATGGAATGCAGTTAAATAACTTGTAATTCGTTTATTATAGTATTCATTCTCTCCAATAAAGGCACCATAATACTTCGATGTTCGCCTAAGGTCTTCTAATACATCTTGGTGAGTTAATTGGTTGTGATCACAATACTCCTTAAATAAACGATAAGCATTTTTTGAGTTAACAGACTTAGTAATTCTTGAATTTAAATGATTTATAACAAAATCACCTAGGTTATGATAACCAGCATTCTTTTCAATTTCTAACCAATAATTCTCATATAAAAATTCTTGATTATTGTCATCCATTAAAAGATAATTTCTAATTAGGTCTGCTAAACTTAATTCTAATCCGGTTGAATTTATGGATTCAAATATCTTTTGTGGTTCGTCACCTTGAGCCTTATCTAAAACTATTTCAACAACTTCCAATTTTTTAATGCCGTCAAGAATATCTCTTAATTCTAAACCTGAAGCTAAAGTATCTGCAATTAGCTTTTTGAATGTAACATAGTTCTTATATATATTAGAATTTCTGTCCATATCATCAAACTTATTTTTTAGCAAAAGCAGTAGCTGATTATTGTCAGATTTTATTGGTTTCAACTTAACTTTATACTTCTCATCACAATTCCGATTAAACATTACTTCTTTAATTTCTTCTTCAATTCTTACAGAAATACCTTTTGAAGCATCAAAAAGAGCTTTTAGCAAAATGTAAGTAGTAGTTAATCTCTGTTGACCATCAATAATCAATACCTCATTTAATGTACTACCATCCAATCCTACTATATATACAATAGTTCCCATAAAATGTTTATGATCACGTTGATTTGCTTTCATTATATCTTGGAATAGCTTTTCACATTGAATATTAGTCCAATCATAGTTTCGTTGATAAACAGGTATCTTAAATACTCTTTTGTTCTTTTCGATTACATCTGAAAATAGCCACGCTTTGTATGGTTGCATTAGGAATCACTCCTGTATATTTATGTATCATACATAATTTTGTTTATTGTGAATAATATTTTACAATATTAATTTTATATATCTAATAACATCTAGCCTATAAATATTGTCATTATCTCGTATAGCTTAAAATAACAATAAATCTAATCAATCAAAGTAATGTCTCAAGAGTTGAAATTATCTTCTCCTTTTCGCCACTACCATTAGTTTTGAATCTTAACAATTTAATATGACAGGTATTCATTATGTTATTTTTCAACTTATCTCTTTCAGCTTGGGCAGTACCTTCTTTATGGTATTCATAGCCGTCCACCTCAATTGCTAACAGAGGTTTCTTGGTAATTTTATTGTATATCAAAAAGTCTAAATGAGTAGAAGTATTCATTACGTATTTATATTCTTCAGCACTAAGTAAGTCAAAATTTCGTATTAACATTCTCAACGGAATGCGACAAATTACACCTAAACTTGAAAATTTATTATCAGCAATAATATCCTTAATTAAAGAATACATCAAGTTTTCTGAATCATACATAGAAATTTTCGAATGTTTTTTCAGATACTCATCTCTCTCATCTTTGTACTGACTGTATAAATAATCGAAAACAGAACAAACATTACTATCTGAAACTTCGAAATTATTATAATTGATATAATCAATCAATTCAGTTATAATACGCTCTTTTTTCTGTAGATTACCTGTTACAACAATCATCAATCTTTTCTTCGCTCTAGATATTGCAACATTTAATAAATTCGGGTCATCCACAAAATCTGAAATTTCATCATCAACAGTTGAAATTATGATATTATCTTTTTCTCTGCCTTGAAATTTATGTACAGTATCAATTTCAAATTGACCTATCTCATTATTTAACGCATTCACTTGATTACGATAAGGAGATATAATACCTGTTTCTTCAGCATCAAGAGAATAATCGGTAATAATATTTTGTTTTATTACGTCTATTTGTCGTTGACTATAGTGATCACGAACATGATTTCCCTTAGCTGTTTTCTTAACAAGTAAAACATCTTTCTCACCATTATCCTTTGTCATTATAATTAATTCACCGTTATAAAACTTTTGATTACAAAATTCTATAATTTTAGGATGGCATCTATAATGTTCTCTTAATGTTGTTTGGGGTACATTTGGTAACACATCCAATATAGATTGAAGAAAACTATTAGTAAACTTATAGCCATTATCTATATTATACTTGCTAAAAACACTCTCAACTTGAGGTTTTAATTTAGGTTGGACAATGTTAGCTAATTGTTTAGTATCACCAACAATTACGACATTTTTAGCACAAGAGATAGCTAATGAGCCTGTTGCAATATCAACTTGCGAGGCTTCATCAATAATTAGATAATCATAAACAGTGTTAGAATTAAGACTACTCCTTGACGAAAAGGTTGTGCTTAAAACAATCGGATAATCCATTAAAAACTCCTTAGATTTTAACCACAAATCCTTATCAGTAAATCTTTTTCTACTACGATTTTCATATTTTTGTGCTAAGTAATCTTTAAAAACAATCATTGAATTATCAGTAAATTCTTTGATATTATTATCACTAATACTTTTTAGAAATTCTTCAATATCTTTTATATTATTAAGAATTTCTAAGTACTTAGCTTTATAAAACATAGACTGAATAATTATAATAAAGTCTGAAATATCTTGTTTATATGACTTAAAATCAGTAATTCCATATTTTATGAGAGCTTTTATTTTAAACCAAAAGCCAATTTGTTTCTGTTTATCAGAGATAATTTGAACATCTTGCCATAAAGACATCAATTGTGTAGAAGATAAATTCTTTCTAAACTTAATATTATCAATATTCACATTTAATTCTTTAGCGTGTCTATTGAAATATTCCTGTTCTATTTGTAATTGAGAAATTTCCTGTCGTAATTCAGCCATCTTTTCTTGCTTATCGAAAATATCTTTTATATTTGCAGACTGAGAAGCAATATTTTCTCTTAGTTCTGAAGAATTATCGTTTTTCCATATTGAAAAATCAGGATATTCTAATTTCTGATTCTCTATAAATTTCTCTTTGTTAGTACTGTTACCTAACTTAGCAGCAATAAAACCTAAATTATACTTTTCAGAAGCCAATTTATCATAAACATTATCAGTTGCAGAATTGTTATTAGATACAACTTGTACAGTTTTACCTTGCATTAAAATATTAGCAATAATATTAAGTATTGTCTGTGTTTTTCCTGTTCCCGGAGGACCTTGAATAACACTAATTTGATTTTCCATTGCTCTTTTAACTGCTTTATATTGACTATTATTACATCCAAATGGAAATATAGGTTTAAACTCATTATTTACCGGACTATCTTTATATTTAGTAGGATTTAAATATTTAGCTATAGCAGTATCATCGCCAACATAATCTATTTTTTCATATCTGCTATATAACAGATCTCCATCTGAACCCATTTTACAAAACTTTGAAATCTGTTTTAGATAATTGAAAATATTTACAGATGATTCATCATTGAAGCATGACTCTGTAATTTTCAAATCACTCTCACAATAATCTCCATTAAAGCCCCTTTTTTTAAAGCAAATATGATAGTACGAAGTATTTTTATCACTAAATTTGTATATTTTATCTATATCATAAAATTCTCGACCGTCTTTTTCTATTTTATATAAGTTGGGATTTAGTTCTACCGGATTATCCAATATTTTAACATTATGCTCACCATATGAATATACTTTTCCATTATTAAATTCTACATCCCACTTGTTTGTAACATTATTATATTTACATGATTTTACATCAGATGTTTTAATTTTTCTTTTAATAATAATCATTTCATTTTTAGCATTCATTTTCTCACCATTAGCAATTTCTTCTATTATCTATACTTAATATAAATTTTAAAGTATTATTTACCTGTTCAGTCTTTTTTAACTATCATACTTATAATAGCACACTTATTTCACATTTTCAATTATTAGTTTTGTTTTAAGTAGTAATTTATCACACATTACATAAAAAATTATAGAATAAAATGATTTCTTGACTACACTTTTATATTACTTTATACTTTAATTATATTTAAATTTTCTGTATGGCACATAGTATTCTGAATGAATAGCTAATAAATTATTTATAAATACATATTAGGAGTGCAATATGAGTAGAGGTAGAGGTGCATTCGTTAAATTAGTTTTAGAAGATAGCGAAACTGTCATATATGAATATGGTAGTTATAATTTGAATGATGCAAAGTACTACAACGAAAAACGTATATGTGATGGGATAATTACCATTGCTAGGAACTGCTTTGCTGAACCTGAAATTCATGAAAAAATGAAAAAGATGCCTACCGGGAGAAAAAACTAATCATAAAACGAATTCCGGTTAGTGTGGATTACAATAAAATGATTAGTGATGGAAGAATTGTTATTGAGAATTGCAGTAATTGTTGGGAAAGCTATTCAAACAGAAATACCGATATAATGGCATCACCCATTCTATTCCATCTATTTTTACAGTATCAAATAGATGGTAAATTGCCAGAATATCTTAATTATAATGTGTAACATTGAACTGATTGTAAAATTATCTTCTCACAATCATATTTATATTTTTATATACTAAAACAGTAACCCTTATCATTATTAATAAGGATTACTGTCATCTTAAATTAGTTTTAATGATAATTATTGTATATTCTATTTAAAAAGTAATATTAGTTATATGGATAGAATTAAATATTGTAAAAAACAAACTCATTAATATATATTATACTTTTTTCGGATACGGTCAGACATATAGCAAATTTTCCATTTATTATCTGTATCTATAAGTGCTTTTGCGACTTTGTCGCTATCTTTTAGTCTTTCTGAATAATATGGAACACTGGCACTACCTTCATAAATATCAAGTAAAGCAAGTTCTAGATTATCCCTTAATCTAGGGCTTAAATAGCGTAAAATATAAGTCTAGTAAAAACCAATTTTTATATTATTGTGCCAATTTGTATTATATCCATAGGTACACCTTATTTAGTTGATATTCTATTCATCAATAATTTTTAATAAGCATTCTTTTGCATCTTGAAGGACTTTTTGAGAATATTGATCACCCTCTGCAATACGCTTTTTGATACCTTGAATACATTTTAAGGATATAGCCAATTTATCACCATATTCCCCCAATTCATCAGGATAGTACTTCATCATTCTAAGCATAGCATCAGGTGCTGCATAATAATTAGCACGGTCATTAAGTGCCATTTCAAATGCTCTTCTGTATAGTTTATGAGAATACTCAATTCTCTTTGGCAAGTCACCATTTCTATACATATCACCTAGTTTATATACAGCAGGAATGTCTCCAAAGATAGCAGCCTCTTCCCAATAAGATTTTGCTTTTTCTTTATCAACCGGAATACTTCTTCCATAATAATAACAGTAACCTAAATTGCTAAGTGCAGTTACATTGCCCAAGTTTGCTGATTTTTCGTACAGGCTTATTGCCTTTTCATAATCCTTTTTATTGTATGCATCTGCACCTTCATTAAGATAAATCACATCTTCGGGTAAATCTATTTCTTCTTCATCAAAATCAAATTCATCCTCAAAGTCGTAGTCATTATTATAATCATCATTCATAATAATATACTCCTTATAATAATAATTTTATATAATTTAACTATAGCATAAATATATAAATAATACAATGTGTTGATCTGTAACATAACACTTTTAATTTATTTGATAAATATTTAGTAAAAAAACTTACAATATAATACATTAATTAAAAAATCATCTGTTAATTAACAGATGATTTCACTTTATCTTATATATACTATAAATCTAATTAACACCAACTATTATACTTAATATACATCTACAATATATGGCAATAACAAATCCTTTAACTTTTCTTCAGTTAAATAATTGGGAATCGTACCCATTACTGCAAGCCATGGTTGGTATGTTAAATTCTCAGCAATATAAAAATCATCAACTGCATAAAGCATATTAAAATTGCCATTTACTGATACATAGTAATCATTAACGTAGTTTAGTATTCCCTCTTTTTCTATTAGTTTGTTCAATTGGAATGGTATTTTTTGTAACTGAACTTAGTTATTCATCCTTTCACCTTGCTATTAGAATATACTCAAATTATAGTATATTTGAGTATAAACTACAATACTATTAAATTTAATATTAAAAGAAAGTCGGCTAACATAAAATTTATGTTAACCAACTTTTAGGGTATATAGAATATTGGGTAAAACAAATTTAGTAGGTAGTAATTACTTAATAAAATTATGAATTTCTGAAGAAATTCGTTTTGCTACCATTGGATTATTCATTGTATAGATATGAACACCATCTACATCACTTGTAAGTAAATCAATGATTTGGCTTATACCATAGGACAAACCTGCATCAAAAATGGCATCTTTGTTACTGCCAAATTTATTAACTATTCTTTCAAGTTGTGGTGGGATTGCAACTCCACATAAAGATACCATTTTCTCAAGTTGAGATTTACTGATAGCAGGCATAATACCGGCTATAATCGGTACATCAATATCAGCTACTTTGCACTTTTCCTGAAAATCAAAGAAATAATTGTTATCAAAAAATAACTGTGAAAGTAATACTTCTGCACCCGAATTGACCTTTTCTTTAAGATGCTTAATATCAGCTACTGAGTTCTCTGACTCTGGGTGGCATTCAGGATAACAAGCACCTAAAAAGCAAAAATCATATTTTGACTTCATATATTTAATTAAATCCGATGCATATTTAAAGTCATTCTTTGCTTGAACATTAGGAATTTTATCTCCTCTTAAAGCAAGAATATTCTGTACACCTGACTGTTGAAGTTGTTTTGCAATTAAGTCAATTTCAGCTTTACTGCAATTTAAGCAAGTTAAATGAACAACAGGTTCAATGTTATACTTTTCCTTAATTTTCCTTGCAACTTCTATGGTACTATTACAGTTTTCGCTACCACCTGTACCAAAGGTTACACTGATAAAATCAGGATTAAGTTCACACAAAATATCAAGTGTTTCATCAATACTGCTTAATTCACTGTTCTTTTCAGGTGGGACAATTTCAAAAGAAAGAGTTTTCTTTTTGTCTTTATATAGTTCAGAAACTTCCATTACTTTACTTCTTTTCTAATAATCTTTGCAGCCTCAACCATATTCTTTAGGCTCTTTTCTGTTTCAGGGATACCTCTTGTTTTTAGACCACAGTCTGGGTTTACCCATAGCTTTTCTTTATCAATCTTAGTTAGCATTAAGTTAAGTGCATTGACAATTTCTTCAACTGATGGAACTCTTGGTGAATGAATATCATATACACCCGGACCTACTTCTGTTTCAAAGTTATGTTCCTTTAATGAAGTTAAAATCTGCAAATCTGAACGAGATGCCTCAAATGTAATAACATCAGCATCCATATCATCAATTGCAGGGATAATATCTGTAAATTCACTGTAACACATATGTGTGTGAATCTGAGTATCTGCTTTAACTCCACTATGAGTTAGTCTAAATGCAGGAATTGCGAAATCCAAATATTCTTTCTGCCAATCAGACTTACGAAGTGGTAGCTTTTCTCTTAAAGCTGCCTCATCAATTTGGATAATTTTAATTCCGTTCTTTTCAAGGTCAAGAACTTCATCACGAATAGCAAGTGCAATCTGTGAAATAGAGTCTTTAATAGAAATATCTTCTCTTGGGAATGACCAATTTAGGATAGTTACAGGACCTGTAAGCATACCTTTCATAATCTTATTTGTTAATGACTGAGCATATACTGACCAATCAACCGTAATTGGCTTTTCACGATATACATCACCCCAGATAATTGGAGGCTTAACACATCTTGTACCGTATGACTGTACCCATGCTTTTTCTGTAAATAGAAAACCTCCAAGTGCTTCACCAAAGTACTCTACCATATCGTTTCTTTCATACTCACCATGAACAAGTACATCAAGACCGATTTCTTCCTGAAATTTAACACATTCTGCAATTTTCTTTTTGTTGAAATCTACATATTCTTTCTTAGAGATTTCACCTTTCTTAAATGCTGAACGGTTAACCTTTACTTCCTTAGTCTGTGGAAATGAACCGATAGTTGTTGTTGGGAATAAAGGTAGGTTAAGTTCAATCTTTTGAAGTTTCTGTCTTTCTGCTCTTGCAGGTAGTCTTGTATAATCCTTATCTGTAACACTGGATAGTCTGTCATGTACAGCCTGATTAAAGCAATCTCTCTGTTCTGTAAATAACTTCTTATTATTCTTGTATGTTTCTTCATTTGCATAATCACTTAAGTCAGCTAATAATTTTAACTCTGATAGTTCAACCAGCTTTTCTTCTGCAAATGAGAAGTGAGAAAGGTATTTAGCATCTAGCTTTGTTTCATGCTTTAGAGTATAAGGAACATGAAGCAATGAACAAGATGTTGAAAGCACTGTGTTAATACCCTTATTCTTCAAATCATTAAGAGTTTCAAGTGTCTTTTCATAATGGTTCTTCCAGATATTTTTACCATTTACAAGACCTGCAAATAAAACCTTATCACTTGGGAAACCAAACTTATTAACTAGGTTATATGTTTCTTTACCCTCAATAAAGTCAAGACCAATACCATCAAATGGCTTGTTAATTAAATCAACATATACATCTCTTACATCACCAAAGTATGTTTGTAGAAGAACTTTACAATTCTGCTTAGTTGAAAGGATTTCATCATAAATCTTGTTAAATAATGCTAGGTCATCACTTGTCATATCCTTGACAAGTGACGGTTCATCAACCTGTAACCACTTAACACCGTTTTCTTCACACTTAGAAACTAAGTCCTTATAAGCAGTAATAACTGCATCTACAAAATCAGCACAAGTTTTGTTGCCTGTAAATCTACATAACTTTAGTAAAGTATATGGCCCAATAACAACAGGTTTTGTTTCGATACCTAAAGACTTTGCTTCATTGTATTCATCAAATAGTTTGTTGCCAACTAGCTTGATTTCTGTATCATCCTCAACTTCAGGAACAATGTAGTGATAGTTAGTGTTAAACCACTTTTTCATTGCAAGTGCTTTAACATCACCTGAATTATCCTGAAAACCACGAGCCATAGCAAAGTAAGTATCAAGGTTAGAAAGGTTAAGTTCCTTGTATCTGTTAGGGATGATATTAAATAATACTGCTGTATCTAAAGTCATATCATAAAAAGAAAAATCATTGCTTGAAATAAATTCAATACCGGAATTTTTCTGTGTATTCCAATGAATTTTACGCAAAGACTTTGCAGTATCCAAAAGTTCAACTGAAGTGATTTCTTTTCTGAAATACTTTTCGGAAGCAAACTTAAGTTCTCTTAATGTACCGATTCTAGGGTATCCAATAACTGATGTTTTCATAATATTCTCCAAATCAAAATTTATATTTTACCGATATTTATATCGCTTGGTATTAATTATATAACAATCACTTTGATTTGTATAATATATATAATTATAAGTTTGCTATAGCTTTAAACTATAGCAATGATGATTTTGAACATCAGTTTTAAAATCAAGTTTGTTATTATGTAATTTTATTATCATAGTGCCGTGCCTTTCTTTGGGATAAAAAGATTTTTCATACCTGTTTTTTCTAATTTTAGTAGTTGAATCTTTTTATCTATTCCACCGACATAACCTGTTAAGCTACCATTTGTGCCAACAACTCTATGACAAGGAATAATAATTGAAATAGAATTATGACTGACTGCACCACCTACTGCTTGAGCAGACATTCTATTAGTGCCTTTTTCTTTAGCTATTATATTTGCAATTTCACCATAGGTCATAGTTTTACCATATGGAATGGTGAGCATAGCTTCCCATACTGCTTTACGGAATGGTGTTGTTTTCATCAATAACGGTGGTATAAAATCAGGTTCTTTGCCACTAAAATAAATATCAAGCCACTGTGTCACTTCTGTAAAAATAGAAAGTGTCTTTTCTATATGCTCTCCTTTTATTGAATCGGCATAGTATTTTTGTCCATCAAACCATAAGCCAATGAGATAATCACCGTCACTAGCCATTGTAATTCTGCCAAGTGGTGAATTGTAATAATATGTATATAACATTATTTAACCTCAAAAATTTAATTATTTCTTATAGTATATCACAAAATTAAGAGAAAAGCATTGCTGATAAATTAATTATAATTCATTACTATATAAAAAATCAGCTAACAGAATAATGTGTTAGCTGATTTAAAAAATACAAATTCATATCATATAAAAATTGATATTACCTTATATTTATATAATAGAACATTATTTATCCATACCACATGGATAAGATTTTTCTGCCTTTGGTTTATTAGATGTAATTGCTTTATAAAAACCATAACCACCTGAAAAATTGTAACAATCATAACCATTTAGAGTAAGAATTCGACAAGCTATATAACTTCTTAATCCACTTTGACACATAACATATACAGGTTTTGACTTATCAATTTCAGCAATTCTATTTCTTAAATCATCAACAGGGATATTAATAAAATTATCAATATGCCCCATTTTAAATTCAAATGGTGTCCTTACATCAAGCAATGTTACCTCTTTATTATCAACCAAACTTTCTATTTCATCATAATGAAACTGTTTTACCTTTTTGGTTACTATATTTTCAATCATAAAGCCTGCCATATTTACAGGGTCTTTTGCAGATGAATATGGAGGTGCATATGCTAAATCAAGGTCTTTTAAATCTACTGCATTAATACCGGATTGTATTGCAGTAGCAATGACATCAATTCTCTTATCTACACCTTCAGTACCTATTATTTGAGCTCCTAAGATTTTTAATGTCGCTTTTTCAAAGATAACTTTCATGGTCATTACTTTTGCATTTGGATAATATCCGGCATGTGATGATGGTGACAAAACAACCTTGTCATAATCAATTTTGGAATTTTTTGCAACTTTTTCAGTAATACCCGTTGTGGCAATAGTCATATCAAATAATTTCAATACGGATGAACCCATTGAGCCTTTATAATGACTATCTAATCCGCAAATATTATCTGCTACAATTCTTCCTTGTTTATTTGCCGGTCCTGCTAAAGAAATAACTGCATCTGTTCCTGTAATTTTATGTTTCACCATAACTGCATCGCCAACAGCATAAATATCTTTTACGGATGTTTCCATCTTATCATTTACCATAATAGCGTTTTTAATGCCTAGTTTTAATCCTGCTTTTTCTGCCAGTGTAGATTCCGGTAACACACCTACTGACATTATCACTAAATCAGCATTTATCTTACCATCATCCTTTAAAAGAACATTCAAACTTTTTTTATCACTTTCAAATGCCGATACATTAGCATTTAGCAAAAGGTTTATGCCTTTACTCATTAGCTTTGAATGAACTAACATTGCCATATCATAATCAAGAATATTCAATACATGTTGAGACCTATGTATTAATGTAACATTTATCCCTAAGTCAGATAAATTTTCAGCAACTTCAAGTCCGATAAATCCACCACCGATAACAACGGCCTTTTGTGGTTTTTGAGCATCAACAAAGTTCTTAATTTTAAAAGTTTCCTCAACTGTTCTTAAAGTGAAAATTCTTTCATCTTCTATACCTTTTAAATTAGGCTTAACAGGTTTAGCTCCGGGAGAAAGAATAAGTTTATCATAAGATTCTTCATAGATATTGTCACTATTAAGATCAGTTATTGTAACTACCTTATTGTCGGAATCTATGTCAGTTACTTCTTGCTTAACTCTAACATCAATATTAAATCGACTCGAAAAGCTCTCGGGAGTTTGTAAAGTTAGTTCTTCCTCATCTTCTATAAATCCACCTATATAATAAGGCAGACCACAATTAGCATAGGAAACATAACCACTTCTTTCAATAATAACGATTTCAGTTTTTTCATTAAGTCTTCGTAATCTGGTTGCAGCAGATGCACCACCTGCTACTCCACCTACAATTATAACCTTCATTATTCTTTCACTACCTTTCCTTTGTAACTTGAAATACCACCAATATTAATTACATTTACATAACCCATTGACTCTAGAATTGAAACAGTCTCTTCACTTCTGGCTCCACTTAAACAATATACAAATATACTTGTATATTTATCATGAACGATAGTCGATACTTTTGAAATATTATGTAAAGGAATATTGACGCTATGTTCAATATGTCCTTCCTGAAACTCTTCTTCTGTTCTAACATCCAAAAGCATTGCATTTTCGGTATTGATAAATTTTTCAACACCTTTATTAATATTCTGCTGATTTATGTATTCAAAATATGTCATAAACTTACCTCCTTGAATATCTTTCATAATTGCAAATTCAGTATATCAAAGAGGAAATATTTTTTCTGTGACTAAGTCACAATAAAGATTATTTTGATAAATTTCTTAAAGCAGTTATGTCTTTTAATATAACTTTGCCTCTGTTCATTTCAATATATCCTTCATTCGAAAAGATTTTTAACATTCTTGCAACTACTTCTCTTGCAGAATTTACTTCTTGAGCCATAGTTTCTTGAGTCATTTTGATTTGATAACTATCGGTTTTTTCAAAGGTTGATATTAAAAGTCTTGCTAATCTCTTATCAAATTTAGAGAATAACATTTCTTGCATAACAAAAATAACATTAGAAAGTTTTTGGGATGACAACTCATAAACAAAACATTTTACATATATGTTAGTGTTCATAATATTTTTTAGGGTCATTGAGTGAATTACTAAAATTTCAGTATCTTCATCTGCAACTAGCTGTACATTTAATGAAATATATGGTATCGCACAAGATGCAGAGAAAATACAACTGTTGCCTTTCGTTATATGGAACAAAGTAATTTCTCTACCTTCTTCTGAAGTGATATACACTCGAATTGAGCCTTTCACTACATATATCATACCAAGACAGGCATCAGCAAAATCAAGTATATATTCACTTTTAATATAGGTTCTTATGGTAAAGCCACTTAACAATATTTGCTTTTCAGATATAGAAAGTTGAGAGTAGAAAGGTATTTTTTGAATTAACTTATTTGTATCCATAAAGCAAGCATTAATCATTATGACAATGATGCTCACTTCCACAACCGTTACTACCACATTTATGATTCTTGTCATGATGATGAGAGCATTTTACATTTGGGTTGTAATTTAACATACCGGATAGATAACCGTTAACAACCATATCACAATCACCGGATACACCACCGAATAATTTGATATTTTCTGCTTTTAGTGCGTTAATTGCTCCTTCACCGATACCACCACAAATAAGAATATCAGTATTAAGAGCGTGTAATACACCTGCTAATGCGCCATGACCTTGTCCGTTGGTATCGACAATTTCCGAAGCAATAATTTTATTATCTTCAACATCGTAAATTTTAAACTGCTTTGAATGTCCGAAATGCTGAAAAACATTTCCATCTTCATAAGTAACTGCAATTCTCGTAATATTATCTCCTTTAGTTTTTTTATAATTTGAATGATAGTACTGTTTGTAACAATCACTGCAAATATCTTTATTGCAACAACCGTCACATAGTAGAAAATCACCACCACTAATATGAAGTGGCAACCCATCAACTATGGCAATTGCAATTTTCTTTCTTGCATTTTCGTAAATTTTTTGAACGGTTGTTCTTGCAACCTCCATTGATTTACTACACTCTTCCTGTGAAACACCCTCTTTGTCAATTAATCGGATAGTTTCATATTCATCAACAGTAAGGGTTATTACATTATCTACACAGTCATTATCTTTAGGTACAAAATTTAAAGTATTTGGATAATGACACACCTTTCTGCATTTTATAGGTCTCGCCATTCAATCACCTCTAAAATTATCTAAAAATATAATATCACTATTAATGGCATATGTCAATAACTATTTATGACATATGCCATTAACTATAAAATTAATCTGGTATTATTAATTAATATCAAATTGGTAGTTTTAATATAACCAAATAATTTATATAATTGTGGCAACAGTTTTGAAAGGAAAGGAAAATTTGTTATGAGTAACGAAAGATTTGAATTAAACAAGAATTTAGCACAAATGTTAAAGGGTGGAGTAATTATGGATGTTACTACACCTGAACAGGCTAAGATTGCTGAAGAAGCCGGTGCTTGTGCAGTTATGGCTCTTGAAAGAATCCCTGCCGATATTAGAGCAGCCGGTGGTGTTTCTAGAATGAGTGACCCTAAGATGATTAAGGGTATTCAGGAAGCTGTTTCTATCCCTGTTATGGCTAAGTGCAGAATCGGTCACTTTGCAGAAGCACAGATTCTTGAGGCTATTGAAATTGACTACATTGATGAAAGTGAAGTTCTATCTCCTGCTGATGATGTTTATCACATTGACAAGACAAACTTTAAAGTACCATTCGTATGTGGTGCTAAGAACCTTGGTGAAGCACTAAGAAGAATTAATGAAGGTGCATCAATGATTAGAACTAAGGGTGAACCCGGTACAGGTGATGTTGTTCAGGCAGTTAAGCATATGAGAATGATGCAGTCTGAAATCAGAAGACTTGTTTCTATGAGCACTGATGAACTATATGAGGCTGCTAAGCAATTACAAGTTCCTTACAACCTTGTTCAGTATGTACACGAAAACGGTAAGCTACCTGTTGTTAACTTTGCTGCCGGTGGTGTTGCAACTCCTGCTGATGCTGCTCTAATGATGCAGTTAGGTGCTGAAGGTGTATTCGTAGGTTCAGGTATCTTTAAGTCAGGCAACCCTAAGAAGAGAGCTAACGCTATTGTTAAGGCTGTTACTAACTACAATGATGCTAAGATGCTTGCTGAACTTTCAGAAGACCTAGGAGAAGCTATGGTTGGTATCAACGAACAGGAAATTGAAATTCTAATGGCTGAAAGAGGAAAGTAATAATGGTTGTTGCTGTTTTATCTTTGCAAGGTGCAGTAATTGAACATATACAAATGCTAGATAAACTAGGTGTTGAAACTTTTGAAATTAGAAAAAAGTCTGACCTAGATAAGCACTTTGACGGTTTGATTATTCCCGGTGGTGAAAGCACAGTACAAGGTAAATTACTTCATGAACTTGACATTTATGATACATTAAAAGAAAAGATTGAAAATGGTTTGCCTGTATTCGGTACTTGTGCAGGACTGCTACTTCTTGCTAAAAGTATTGATAATGACGATAAGGCTCACTTAGCTACTATGGATATTACTGCTATGAGAAATGCTTATGGCAGACAGTTAGGCAGTTTCTATACTAAAAGTTCATTTGACGATAAAGATGAAATTCCTATGACATTTATCAGAGCACCATATATTTCAAGTGTGGGTGATAATGTTAAGGTACTTGCTACAGTTGACGGTAAAATTGTTGGTGCAAGAGAGGGCAATCAGCTTGTAACTGCTTTTCATCCTGAACTAAATGATGACTTAACAGTACATAAATATTTTGTAGATATTATAAAAGAAAATATGTGATTTTCCCTTTTTAGAAAATTTCATATTATATATTACATAAACGATGGATGTTTTCTGTTTTATTCAGAAAGCATCCATTTTTTATTACCTATTTATCCATATACACTCACAATAATAAAATCATTACATAATTTATAGTGACTAAAAATTTTAAGGTGATTGTATGTCACAAGTAATAGATTTATGTAAAGCTGAATTAAACAAAGACTATATTGTTCATAAGATAAAAAATAATAACAAGGTATATGAGAATTACGGAATATTTGAAAATGCACCTATTGTACCTTTATACAGAAGTATGGGCAAAAACATCTCTGCTTACAAAACTTATTACGGTATCTTTGCTATTAGAAATAAAACTGCTGAAAATATAAAGGTGAGAAATGTGTGATAATAATTTAGTAATATTAATCGGTAACCCTAATGTGGGTAAAAGTTCTATATTCAACAGACTTACAGGGGACAATCAACACACAGGTAATTGGACAGGTAAAACTGTTGAATGTGCAGAAGGCAAGTTAAAATGCAACAAGGATATTTGTATTGTTGATTTACCCGGTATATACACTTTATGTGCTGCTAATGCTGAAGAAATTTGCAGTAAAAAATTTTTGTTACAACACAAAGATGCACTTGTAATAGTTGTCGTTGATGGTAATAACATCTACAAAAGCCTTACACTTATTGAGGAAGTTTCTAACATAACAAGTAATGTAATTATATGTATCAATCAATATAAAAGTGCAACAAAGTCCGGCACTAAAATTAACATAGATAAGCTAAAAGAAATACTGAAAATTCCTATTGTTACTACAGAGGCTACTGACAGAAGTTCACTTGATATACTTAATAATATAATAAATATTAATATAAACAATCATTTTCCTACACCTATAAAACATAGAAAACTTGATAAGGAAAATATTATTAAAGAAGTTGTTGATGACAGGTGCAATGACAGGCAAAGAAAGTTAGATAAAATTTTCACTTCAAAAGTTACCGGTATTCCTATAATGTTTTTGTTACTTGCAATGGTACTGTACATTACTATTGTTGGTGCTAACTATCCCAGTGATTTTTTGAGTTATATATTTGCTAAAGGTGGAGAATATCTATATGAATTTTTAAACTATATTTCTTTGCCTAGTTATATAATTTCTTTAATATGTGATGGTGTGTATAGGACAGTAACATGGGTAGTTGCAGTTATGTTGCCACCTATGGCTATCTTCTTCCCTATATTTTCTTTACTTGAGAATTTTGGTTATTTACCTAGAGTTGCATTTAATTTAGACAGAGTGTTTTGTAAAGCTAATTGCAGTGGAAAACAAGCATTAACTATGTGTATGGGTTTTGGTTGCAATGCTTGTGGTGTTACCGGTTGTAGGATAATTAACAACAGAGAGCAAAGGCTAAATGCTATTGTTACAAATAACTTTGTACCTTGTAACGGTAGGTTTCCTACACTTATTTCCATTATCACTATATTTATGACTTCTTACTTTAGCAGTAAATTACGGTCACTTGTATCTGCATTAATACTTACGGGATTTATTATATTAAGTATTATTGTTTCTATGGGTATTTCATTTTTACTTAGCAAAACTATATTGAAAAATGGAAACAAAGATTTTGTAATGGAAATGCCTAAATACAAGAAACCTAAAATCTTTGCTACTATTTATGAGTCAATTAAGAATAGAGCCGTTTTCGTGTTGCTTAGGGCATTAGTTGTAGCTTTACCTGCCGGTGCTATAATTTGGTTATGTGGTAATATTAAAATCAATGACTACACTATATTAAGTTATATTGTAAATTTTCTTAATCCGATTGGAAAAGTATTTGGACTTGACGGTGAAATACTTATTGCATTGTTACTGGGCTTTCCGGCTAATGAAATTGTAATTCCCATTATGTTAATGGCTTATTGTGGCAGTAGTACACTTGTTGAATGTAGTGACTTAGGAGCATTAAGTAACCTACTAATCAGTAACGGTTGGACTATTAAAACTGCAATTTGTATGATAATTATTGTATTAATGCACTTTCCTTGTTCAACAACTTGTCTTACTATTTATAAGGAAACAAAAAGTAAATTATGGACTTTGATTTCTATTTTATTACCGACTATAACAGGATTAATATTTTGTTTTCTTATAAATATAGTTATGTAGTAAAGATCCACCGGCTTAGCCGGTGGCTTTTCTTTTAACGCCTTAAAGGCTA